>Ga0209172_10000082_pt1 | contig 278447 bp, 205 predicted proteins | sample LarsenN4metaG_FD_184113 | JGI IMG/M metagenome (GOLD analysis project Ga0209172, IMG submission 184113) | Hot spring sediment bacterial and archeal communities from British Columbia, Canada, to study Microbial Dark Matter (Phase II) - Larsen... ... | reverse complement strand
GCGGAGCAGCGCGGCGCAGGCCTTGCGGGTGACGTCGCGGGTGCGGGGGGAGGTGTCGTATTCGTCGTGCTGCATGGCGAGGTAGGCCATCGAGGCGAACGCGGCGGGGCGCTGGTGGATGGCCATTGCCTCGGCGCGGACCTCGGCGGCACGATTCAGGCGCGCGATGAGGTCGAGGAAGGCGGGATGCTCGAGGATGTCCAGGAGCTTCGGGATGGAGCACCGGATGGCCTGGGCGATGGAGGGGAGGGTCTGGACGCTGTGGAGGTAGAAGGGGATGACCATATCGAGCTGTTCGTCGGTGAGGGGGAGCGTCTGTGCCGCGGAGGATGAAGAGGGGGCGGGCGGGGCAGGCTCATCGGCGTCGAAGAAGGCGGAGATGCGGTTGGCGCCGGTGACGGGGTCGCGGGGTTCGTGGTCGGAGCCGGGGATCATGGGATCGGGTTCCTGAGAGAGAACGTGCGCGGGCGTGCGTGGTCAAGGCGGAGCACAAGCCACGCAGGGAAGGGATGCCACGGGAGCGTCCTTCGCAATTGCATCCGGCGCACCGATCTGCGCGCGCAAGGGACGTCGGTAAGCGGGTGCTCACAGCGCGCAAGTGCCTGCGGGACAAGGCGCGAAAAAATCTTCAGGAAATCCGGGAGGGGAGAACATCAGGACGCACGCTGCGCGCGCAGGATGGGAGATCGGGGGGAGCAGGGAAGCGGGAGCGAGCTTGCGAAGAGCCGCGGGGAGAATGGGGAGAAGGCTGATCCGGGGCTTGTCCGCCTGTGGCGGATTTCGCCCCCGGCAACAGCCGTGCGCCGCGGTGGGGCGGTGAGAAGGCGACGGACACTGCCCGCGATGCGGGCCGATGCCTGGTTGAACGGTTCTTGGGAAGAACGTCGCGGGGTGGGCGGCTATTGAGGGGAAGGGGAGGCGGCGGGCCGAGCCGTGACGGCGTGGGCGTGCGAGCGAAGCAGATGAGCTTCGATCTTCGCGAGCAGCCAGAGTGCGAACTCGGTTTTCTCGATCGCGCCGGGGGTGGAATCGTGGCGGCCGTCGCGCGAGAGCAGATGTGCTTCGATCGTTTCGGCGTTCATGGTTTCCAGCGGATTCGCAACGATCAGGTCGATCGATTTGCGCGCCAGCTTCTCGCGCGCGGAAGCGAGCAGGCGCTCCCGCGGTTCCAGAGCGAAGCCCACGATCAACTGGCCCGGTCTGCGCGACTTCGCGACGGTCGCAAGGAGATCGGGTGTCGGCTCCAGCTCGAGGACGAGCTTCTGCTCCGTGCGGCGGAGCTTGGATTGCTCCGCGTTCATTTCGGGGTCCAGCTTCGGGCGATAGTCCGCCACGGCCGCGGCCATCACGAGCACATCACACTTCGGAGTTTCATGAGCGAGGATCGCGGCGAGGTCTGCGGCGGTGCGGAACCGGAGGAGTTGGACCCTCGTATCGGTGCAGCTCAGGGTGGCCGGTCCGAGCGCCAGCGTGACGGGCCAGCCCCGATCGGCGGCGGCGGAGGCGAGGGCGAGGCCCAGGCGACCAGAGGAACGATTGCCGATAAATCGAACGGCGTCGATCGGCTCGTGCGTGGGTCCGGCGGTGATGAGCAGTCGCGGCGCCGGTTCGAGCTGTCTGGATGGGTGAAGGGATGGGTCCACGTGGTCGCCTTGGGAATTGGCTCGTCCCCGGTCGCGGGGCGCAGCGTACACTGTCATGGTAGGGTGCCGAGCCGGGCGCCGGATTCGGGGCATGTCAGGGTGATGACGATGGGCGTGGCGAAGACGGCGCACTGAGGAAAACGGATGACGCGAGTTCAGACATCCAGCGGGGTACGGTCGGCTTCGAGGAAGAAGCTGGGAGAGATTCTGATCGCGGCCGGTCGGCTGACGCAGGAGCAGCTCGACACTGCGCTGGGGATGAGCAAAGGGGCGGGGAAGCGGATCGGCGAGATCCTGATCGACGCAGGGATGGTGAAGGAGGAAGACGTTGCGCGCGCGCTGGCGCAGCAGTTCGGGGTGGAGTACGTGGATGTCACGGATGAACGGGTGGCATCGCGGATCGATACGTCGCTGATGGCCGACGATCTGATCCGCAAGCACCTGGTGCTGCCGATGGGCAAGGAGCGCGGGCGTCTGATGCTGATCGTCCACGATCCGAAGGATCTCGAGCTGCGGGACATGCTGCGTTTCCGTCTCGGGACGGAGATCGACATCAAGCTGTGCGCCCGATCGAAGATCAAGTGGTACATCGACAACAAGATGTCCGGCGGGCGGGCGAGCATCGTCAAGGACGAGTCGCTCATCACCGATTCGATCGACCGTTCGATCGACCGATCGCTGGACAAGTCGGTGGATGCGTCGATCGACCAGGCGGCGGAGAGTGCGCCGATCATCAAGCTGTGCACGCGGATCATCGTCGAGGCGGTGAAGATGCGTGCGAGCGACATTCACGTGGAGCCGATGGCGGATCGGGTGCGTCTGCGCTACCGCATCGACGGCGTGTGCATCGAGCGCGACAATCTGCCCAAGCGGATGCAGAATGCGGTGCTGGCGCGGTTCAAGCTCATGGCGGGCATGAACATCGCGGAGAAGCGGGTGCCGCAGGACGGGCGCATCAAGCTGCCGGTCGACGGCGTGGTGATCGACTTCCGAGTGAGCGCGTGCCCGGCCTATCACGGCGAATCGATCGTGCTGCGTATTCTGCGTCCGGACTCGGTGCGGATCGGCCTGGAGAATCTGGGGTTCGAGCCGGACAACCTCGCGGTCTTCAACAAGATCATCCGCAGGCCCAACGGCATCTTTCTCGTCACGGGTCCGACCGGCTCCGGCAAGACCACGACGCTCTATTCCGCGCTGGACATTCTGAACCGGCCGGACAAGAAGATCATCACGGCGGAAGACCCGATCGAGTACGCCTTCACGGGCATCAATCAGTGCCAGGTGCGCGAATCGATCGGGCTGACCTTCGCGAGCGTGCTCCGCGCGATGCTGCGTCAGGCGCCGAACATCATCCTGGTCGGTGAGATCCGCGACAAGGAAGTCGCCGAAGTGGCCATCCAGGCCGCGCTCACGGGCCACCTGGTTTTCAGCACGCTGCACACGAACGACGCGCCCAGCGCCATCACGCGCCTCATCGACATGGGCGTGAAGCCGTTCCTCGTGGCCAGTTCGATTCAGGCCGTCATGGCCCAGCGTCTCATCCGGATTCTCTGCCCGAACTGCAAGGAGCCGGACCCGACGCCCGATCCCAAGTTCCTCCGGGTGACGGGCATCACGGCGGAGGACCTGGCGCGCAACACGATCTACAAGCCCATCGGGTGCGAGCAGTGCAACAACACCGGCTATCGCGGGCGAAAGGCGATCTACGAGATGATGGTCATGAACAGCGAGCTTCGCGACCTTGCGTTCAAGTGCGTCGGTGTGAGCGTGCTGAGGAAGGCCGCGATCGCCTCCGGCATGCGCACGCTCATCGAGGACGGCAAGATCAAGATTCTCCGTGGGCAGACGACTCCCGCCGAAGTTTCGCGCATGGCGCAGGTGGAAGGAGTTGCGATGGAGGAAGTCGAAGTCTGACGCATGGACCGCTCCAGTCGCAGCTCGTGCCGAAGGCGGTAAGGACGATGTTGAGGTCGGTGGAGTCAGTGTCGTCGTCGGCGTCGAGGTCGCCGGGGCAGCTCACCCGAGGCGGGATGGCGCAGCCGAAGTCGGTGAGGATGATGTTGAGGTCGGTCGAGTCGATCACGCTGTCGCCGTTGGCGTCACCCGGGCACGCCGGGGGCGGCTTGACCGGGCTGCTGAGCAGCGCCGAGGCGATCGTCGGCTTGGGGCCGAGCAGTTCCTCGTATTCCGCGGGTTGGTGAGCGGTCGCGATTTCCCATGCGTCGCGGCGGCGCAAGCCCTGCGTCTGCTGCTGCATCAAGGCGCTGTTCTCGGTGATGGTGACGAGGTCGTTCTCGCCGTTGTTGTCCAGGTCGCCGGCGCTGATGAGCACCGGGTCGGTTCCTTCGGCCTGGTCGAGGTACGGCGCGAAGACGAGCTGGCCCGTCTGCGGATCCCGATCGTTGCGCAGGATACGGATCACGCGCTCGGTTGAATCTTCGTTGTCGCAGATGAAGGCGATGTCCAGGTCCGCGTTCGGATCGTTCGGATCCTCATCCAGGTTGATCAGGGTCAGCGAAGCGGGGTTCAGGCCCACCGCGGGGGAGCCGAGCTGCACGCTGGGCGCGAAGGTTCCATCCCCGTTGTTGAGGATGATCGAGAGCATCGCGTCCGCGGTGTCCAGTTCCACGATGTCCAGGTCCTTGTCGTTGTCGAGATCGCCGGGCAGGATCGGGTCCGGCGCCGGTCCGACGGGGATCACAATGGGGGGCGTCGGGAAGGCGCTGCCGATCTGTACATCGTTGATGAACACCATCACGGTGTCATCGCCGCGGTTCGTCAGCACGATGTCCAGATCGCCGTCCGCGGTTGCCGCGCCCTCCATCGGCGCCAGTGCGATACCGGACGGGTCGTCACCCGCGGGCAGCGTCTCCGCCAGCGTGAACACGCCGGAGCCGTTGTTGAGGTGCACCGTCACGGTGTCCGCGCCGGAGTTTGCCACGACGATGTCCGGGCTGTTGCCGGCATCGATCGGTCCCGCGGCCACAGCCTTCGGCTCCGCGCCGACGGCGAGCGTGGACACCGACGGGAGGGGCAACTCGAGGTCGGAGAGGATGGAGACCGTGTCGGAACCGAAGTTGGCGACAACGATGTCCAAGTCTCCGTCGCCGGTGAAGTCGGCTGCGGCCAGGCCGCGCGGGTCTGCCCCGACAGTGATGATCGTCTGCGGCAGAGCGAATCCCTGCCACACGCCGGAGATGGTTCCGGCGTTGCGCAGGATCAGTACCGTGCCGGGTGCGTTGGCGGGGTCCGCGGAATCGGGGATGGAGATGGCGAGATCAAGGGTAGTGCTGCCGTCGGGATCGATGAAGCCGTCGAAGTCGCCGACCACGGAACCTGCGGGCAGACCCGGGACGCCCTCCTCGGGCGCGCCCTCGAGATCGAAGAGGTCCTGAATGTTGATGATTTCGAGGGAGATGGAGCCGACGCCTTCGGTGCTCACCGTGCCGTAATCGAGGCGCATGGTGCGCACCATGCCGTTGACATCGGGCACGAATCCCGGAGCTTCGATGACATCGAACCGGCCGACCACGAGCGCGGCGCTGAGCAGTTCGACGGGGGGGCTGCCCGCCTGCGGGTTGTAACCGTTGACGAGGTTCAGCTTGAGCATGCCGCCGAGCTGGACCAGGCCGGTGACGGTCAGGTGATCGCGCTCGGAGGGGGATGGTCCGGCGAGATCGATCTGGAGACGGCCTGAATCACTCGGACCACCGCCGGGCGGAGGGGCGAACTGGAAGTAATTCCCCTCGATGGTGAGCAATCCGATCTCATCGAACGCATCGGGATCGCCGCCGGGGTTGACATCGCCGAGATTGAAGACATCCGAGAGGAACTCCATCCCAGGGGTTCCGATCTGTCCGTCGCCGAGGAGCTGGCCGCCGGGGAGCACGTTGACGGCAAGGGCTTCGACGATGCCGCCGGAAAGCACGCGGAGGATGCCGTTGCTCCCGATGGTGATGGCGGTGGAGCGCTCGATCCACTTCGATCCTGCGCCCGTGACGGTGACGGTGCCGAAAGAGCCGGGCCACTTGGAGATGACCAGTTCGCCGAAGGTGTCGGTGTCGAGCAGGCCGCCGGCCTCGATGCGCGCCGAGCCGGTGCCCGTGTACCCGATGAAGAAGTTCTGGCAGCGCAGCTCCCACCTGGAGTTGGAGCCGTTGATGTTGGCGTAGCCGTTGCCGGTGGGGAGCGTGCCGAAGGTGATCGTGTCCATGCGGCCGATCGATGACACCTGGGCGCCGGCGAGCGACCCCGCGCCTCCGACGAGCCACTCGCCGATGCCGCCCTGGCCCACGGCCATGGAGCGGCCTTCCTCACTGTGCATGAGTGTCGAGCCGGAGTTGTAGACGGCGACCATGCCGCGGGCGCCGGGGTCGGTGCCGACGGAGATGGCGCCGCCCACGGAAGCATCGGCCTGCCCTTGAACGATGAACTGGCCGGTGTTGCCCCTGCGCCCGGCATAAAGATCACCTTCGATGTTCACCTGCGCGTTGGGGTCCTGCACTCTGAGCTGGTTGATTTTCTGGCCATTCGTCACACCATCCGCGATCACGGCCGAGCCGACCTCGAGTGCGGTTGGAACATCCTCCGCGATAAAGTTACGGATGGTGAGCGATGCCGCGTAGTCCGGCAGCTCACCGATGATCAGCGCCGGGTCAGCGATGGTGGTGGAACCCGAAGTCAGCTCGAAGGGCCGGTTCCGCAGGTTGATCGATACCTGGTCGGTGCGCGAAGTCAACGAACGGGCCTGGATCGGGCCGGAGCCGTCCGGCATGGTTACGGCGATCGACGGCGGAGGCACATAACCAGCCTGCACGGCATCGAACTCGATCTCGTCCACGAACGAAGGCGCACGGGCGCAGAACCATCCCGAGGGGTCGGTGAATTGTCCGGAAGTGCTCGAAGACCACAAAGCAGTTGTGTTGCCCCAATGGGCGAAAAAGGCTGAAACCTCGCCACCCGCAGTCGTGAATCCGCCTCCGACGCACAACTGCGGAGCGGCGCTGCCGGAATCCCCGTCAGGGTCAAAGGTCGTCAGCGCCAACACATCGCCATTCATCCCGGTCCCCAGAGCCTGCCAAATTATGCCATCCCAACGCGCGATTTTGTTCGCAGGCGTACCGCCAGCAGATATGAATGATCCTCCGGCGATGAGTTGCGGCGGTTGTGGATCGGACCCGTCCGGGTCATAGGTTGAAAGCGCGTTGACGCGAAATCCGCCGGTTCCCTCTCCCAAAGCTTGCCAATTCAAACCGTCCCAACGCGCGATGCGGTTTGCAGAGTTGCCACCCGCTGCGGTGAAGTATCCTCCCGCGATGAGCTGCTGGGGCATGTCGCCGCTTCCATCCGGATCGTATGTTGTCAGTGCGAGCACCCAATCGTTCATGCCGGAACCGATAGGCTGCCACTCATTGCCATCCCATCGTGCGATGTTGCTCGCCGACACGCCCCCTGCTGCGGTGAAGGCTCCCCCCGCAACGAGCAGTGGTGGCTGCGCGCCCGGACCGTCCGGATCAAAGGTCGTGAGCGACGTTACAGTCCCGCTGATTCCAGAGCCGAGAGGCTGCCATGACACACCATCCCATCGCGCGATACGGCTCAACGGAACACCTCCGGCTTCAGTGAAAACGCCTCCGGCAACAAGTTGTGCTTGCAGTGGGCCGGCACCGTCCGAATCAAACGATACGAGCGCGTAAACCGCATCGTCCGTGCCGCTGCCCAGAGGCTGCCATGAAATGCCATCCCATCGTGCGATGTGGCTAGCAGCCACGCCACCGGCAGTGGTGAAGCCACCTCCGGCGATGAGTTGGGGGGGCTGTGATTCAGGTCCGTCCGGATCAAAGGTCGAGAGCGCAAAGACTACATCGTTCATTCCCTGACCCAAGGGCAACCATGACACACCGTTCCAGAGCGCGATGCGGTTCGCGGGAGTGTCGCCTGCAGTTGTGAATTGGCCGGCCGCGATCAATTGCGAGATCACGGGCCCGGCGCCGTCGGGGTCAATCGACGTCAGCGACCACACCGTATCTTGTATTCCGGTGCCTAGAGGAAGCCACGATGCACCGTCCCATCGCGCGATGTAGTTCGCGGGGTGTCCGCCGGCTTCGGTGAAGCCTCCTCCGGCGAAGAGCTGCGAAGTTTGGGGCCCGGCGCCGTCGGGGTCGAACGTCGTGAGTCCAGAAACAGTGCCATTCATTCCCGAGCCCAATGGCATCCAAGACATGCCGTCCCAACATGCGATTCTGTTGGCTGGCACGCCGCCGGCTTCGGTGAAGGCTCCTCCGGCGAAGAGCTGCGAGGGTTGGGCGCCAGCGCCATCTGGGTCGAACGATGTGAGTCCAGAAACAGTGTCATTCATTCCCGAACCCAATGGCATCCAAGACACGCCGTCCCAACATGCGATTCTGTTGGCTGGCACGCCGCCGGCTTCGGTGAAGGCTCCTCCGGCGAAGAGCTGCAAGGGTTGGGCGCCGGCGCCGTCGGGGTCAATCGACGTCAGCGACCACACCCAATCTTGCATTCCGGCGCCTAGAGGAAGCCACGATGCACCGTCCCATCGCGCGATGTAGTTCGCGGGGTAGCCGCCGGCTTCGGTGAAGGCTCCTCCGGCGAAGAGCTGGGGCTGCTGTCCGCCCGGGCCGTCTTGGTCAAAAGTGGTGAGCGCGAGAACAGCATAGTTCGTTCCTGATCCAACAGGTTGCCATGAGTTGCCGTCCCAGCAGGCGATAAACAGCGTGGAAACGCCACCCGCAGTATCAAAGAAGCCACCAGCGATCAGCTGAGGAGGCTGCGGGCCATCGCCATCCGGGTCAAAGGTTGTAAGCGCGCTCACGAATGGATCGATGCCGCCATCGAGTCCCGTTCCAAGAGGCTGCCACGAGTCACCATCCCATTGTGCAACTCGGTGCGCGGAGACACCGCCCGCATCATCAAAGAAACCGCCAGCAATCAATCGAGGAAGCTGCGGGCCGTTATCATCCGGGTCGAACGTCGTGAGCGCCAAGACGGAAGCGTTCATTCCTGAACCAAGGGGCTGCCATGAGACGCCGTCCCATCGCGCGATGTGGTTCACTGAAACACCCCCCGCAGCGATAAATCCACCTCCCACGATGAGCTGCGCGGGTTGCGGAGCTGGGCCGTCGGGGTCGAAGTTCGCGACCGCATGTACCGGACCGCTCATGCCCGTCAATTCCGGCCCGCGCAGCCACTGAAGCTCACACTGTCTTGCTTGGGTGGTCGCTGCAGACCCTGCAACTCCCACCAGCGCCGTCGCGCACACGATCACCGTTTGCAGTTTCATGTGAGGGTATCTCCCGATTGTCACGGGTCGACCTCGGCCGCAATCCATCCGCCGTTCCTGGCGTCCGCTCCAGTCCCCACTTTTTTTCTCAGGACTCCGAGCCAATACCAACGCCCCCCCGCCGGTCCGACGGCCCTGGTCGAACCCGCAGCCTACCCCGGCTCTGCGCTCTTACAAGTGAGAATCTCGCCATTCCCCCGCGCGCGGGTTCGGATCGGGGCGGTCCGAGATACCCCGCACAGTCCAAGGCAATCCCTGCCACCAGCCAACGGGTGAATCCCGGTCAGCCGCCGATATTCCGCACTGTGGAAGCCCTGTGCGGGCGTTCGGGTCATATCGCACGGCGGAGCGGACAGGAATTGGCGCGATCCGAGCCGCCGCACCACCCGGATAGACTAGAGGAGTTCTTGTTCCGGACCTTGTTCGCCGCTCGTCGGCATTCAGGATTCCCGCCCATGTCCACGATGCAGATTGACCGCCTGCTCGACACCGTCATCAAGCTCGGTGCTTCCGACCTTCACATGACCGTCGGCCGCAAGCCGACGCTGCGCCTGCACGGCGCACTGCGCAACCTCGAAACCAAGGTGCTCGATTCCGACGACATGGTGACGCTCATGAAGGCGATCACCCCGGAGCGGAGCCAGCAGGAACTCCAGGAGGTCGGTACGTGCGACTTCGGATTCGCGTACGGCACGGAAGCCCGGTTCCGCGTGTCCGTGTTCCGGCAGAGAGGCGACCTGGCGATCGTCTGCCGCCTGATTCCGAACAAGCTGCTCACGTTCGAGGAGATCGGACTGCCCGAGCAGGTCCGCGAGCTGATTCGGAGGCCCAGAGGGCTGTTCCTCGTGACCGGCCCCACCGGTTCGGGGAAGACCACATCGCTGGCGACGATGCTGGACTACATCAACACGAACTTCGACCGGCACATCGTGACGATGGAAGACCCCATCGAGTACTACCACTATCACAAGAAGAGCATCGTGAATCAGCGAGAGGTGGGCAACGACGTGCCCAACTTCGCCGAGGCGCTGCGGCGATGCCTGCGCCAAGACCCGGACGTGATCCTCGTAGGCGAAATGCGCGATCTGGAGACCATCGAGGCCGCGATTCGAGCCGCCGAGACCGGCCACCTGGTGTTCGCCACACTGCACACCACGGGCGCGGCCAAGACCATCGACCGCGTGGTGGACGCCTTCCCGGTCACGCAGCAGAACCAGATTCGCGTCCAGCTCTCGACTTCGCTGATCGCGGTGCTCAGTCAGGCCCTGCTGCCGCGGGTGGACATCAAGGGTCGGGTGGCGGCGTATGAGTTCCTGGTGGTGACCCCGGCGATCGCGAACCTGATCCGCGACAACAAGAGCTTCCGCATCGATTCCTCCATCCAGACGGGGAAGAAGTTCGGGATGCAGCTCCTGGATGAGCACCTCTGGACGCTCTATATGAAGGGGATGATCTCGGCCGAGGAGATGGTGGATAAGGCCAAGAACCCGGCGGACCTGACGGACCGGGTGCACAAGCTTGGTCGGACAATCGGGCGGATGGAGCTGGACGAGGAAGGCGAAGAAAACTGAGCGGTACGGCTGGAATCCGCCAAACGAACCCTCTGCAGTATTACCAAACAAAATGCGACCCCATGCGGCTAGGATCGTTGGGAGGCTAGCCGAGACAGGGGAGAGCGGGTGGATGAGGCGCGCTGAGGGCTTGCGTGAGGCGGATATCTCCTAGTCCGATATAGATTTTTCTGTCTTGAAAACCTGATGTCGCATCTTGAATCCGTGAGTTTTTCGGGTCTGTGAGTGGATCATTCGGTACGCTGCGTGCGAAGCCTATCTCCGGCGGATGTTGCGTCGGACTTGGTGCGGCGTGATTCGTTGCCGGCAACTCACCTACCTCGGGATCTCGCGATGGCGCCGATTGACCCTGCTGAACTCAAGAAACGCAAGATCGGACGTGTCCTGACCAAGATGGGGAAGGTCACGCGCGAGCAGGTTCATGAAGCGCTCGAGGAGCAGAAGGCGACTGAGCCTGGGAAGCGGAAGCTCCTCGGGCAGATGCTTGTGGAAAAGGGGCTGGTGACGCAGCGGGATGTGCAGGAGGCGCTGGCCGGGCAGGCGGGGATGGGGTTCATCGACCTGGACACGATCGAGATCGATGAGGCGACGAAGAAGGCGATCCCCCCCGAATCGGCGACGGCGTATCAGTGCATTCCGTTCGCCTACAACGCGGGGACGAAGGAGCTGAAGATCGCGCTCAAGAGCGCGAACAACTTCCGCGCGGTGGACGACCTGCGCCTGCTGATGGGATTCAAGGTCGAGGCGTTCGTGGCGCCGGAGGAGCAGGTGGATGCGCGGCTCAAGCAGTTCTATGCCGGCCAGCGCACGAGCCTGACCGAGGTGGTGAGCGAGCTGCAGACGGACAAGAAGCTGGAGCAGTTGAGCAAGACGTCGTCCGCGGCCGCGGGGGCGTCGATCGACTTGGATTCGGTGCTGGAGGCGGCGGAGGACAACAAGGTCATCAAGCTGCTGAACCTGGTGCTGATGCAGGCGATCAAGGACCGTGCGAGCGACATTCACTTCGAGCCGTTCGAGGACGAGTTCAAGATGCGTTATCGCATCGACGGGGTGCTGTACGAGATGGTGCCGCCGCCGAAGTACCTTGGGCCGGCGATCGTGAGCCGCATCAAGGTGATGAGCAACCTGGACATTGCGGAGCGTCGGCTGCCTCAGGACGGGCGTGTGGAGCTGCAGGTGGGCGGGAACCCGGTGGACCTTCGCGTGAGCGTGCTGCCGACGATGCACGGCGAGAGCGTGGTGATGCGCGTGCTGGACCGCACGAACGTGGAGCTTTCGATCGACCGGATCGGGCTGCGGCCGGAGCAGCTGGACCTTGTGCAGCAGATCATCAACAAGCCGAACGGGATCGTGGTCGTGACGGGTCCGACGGGGAGCGGGAAGACGACGACGCTGTACGCGGCGCTGTCGGCGCTGAACGACATCGAGACGAAGATTCTGACGGCGGAGGATCCTGTCGAGTACGACATCGACGGGCTGTGCCAGTGCCAGATCAACACGGAAGCGGGGCTGACATTTGCGCGGTGTCTGCGGAGCTTTCTGCGTCAGGACCCGGACATCATTCTGGTCGGCGAGATCCGCGACCTGGAGACTGCGCAGATCGCGGTGCAGGCGTCGCTGACCGGGCACCTGGTGTTCAGCACGCTGCACACGAACGATGCGCCCAGCTCGATCGTGCGACTGCTGGACCTGGGGCTTGAGCCGTTCCTTCTGACGGCGACGATCGAGGCGATCATCGCCCAGCGGCTGGTGCGCACGATCTGTCCGCGGTGCAAGGAGCAGTACGTGCCGACGGAGGAGCAGCTTCTGGAGCTGGATTTGCGTCCGGAGGACGTGGCGGGGCGGTCGTTCTTCCGCGGGCGCGGATGCGACAACTGTCACGGCTCGGGCTACAAGGGGCGCACGGCCCTGTTCGAGATCATGGTGCTCGATGACGGCCTGCGCGACATGGTGATGAAACAGGCGAGCCTGGGGTTGATTCGCGAGGAGGCCCGGCGTCGCGGGATGCGGACGCTGCGGGAGTCCGGACTTCAGGCGATCTACGAGGGGCTGTCGACGATCGACGAGGTTGTGCGCGAGACGATTCTCGAGGCGTGAGAGCCGTCCGGCAGGCGGGCGGGGAAAGAAGCGCGGGGGGAGAGGAAGCAGCCCGAGAGGGCGGGAGTGGCGCGGCATGGGTACGTTCCAGTACGAAGCGCTGGACAAGGCGGGCAAGCGTCAGAAGGGGACGGTGGAGGCGACCTCCAGCGAGGAGGCGATCCAGCGCATCAAGCTGCAGAATCTGTTCCCGACGTCGGTGCGCGAGCAGCGGGTGAAGAAGAGCGGCGAGAAGGGCGAAGCGGCGGCCGCGCCGCAGGCGAAGAAGAAGAAGCGCAAGGGCGGCGGGTTGTCGATCGGCAAGGTCAAGACCAAGCACCTGACGACGTTCACGCGGCAGCTCTCGACGCTGCAGGACGCGGGTCTCCCGCTGCTGCGGTCGCTGCAGATTCTCGAGAGCCAGCAGCGCCCCGGACTGCTGAAGAATGTGCTGGTGAGCGTCGTGGAGGATGTCGAGGGGGGTTCCGCGCTTTCGGAGGCGATGGCGAAGCAGCCCAAGGCCTTCAACACGCTCTACTGCAAGATGGTGGCGGCGGGGGAGGTGGGCGGCGTGCTGGACGTGATTCTGCAGCGTCTGGCCGAGTTCATGGAGAAGGCGCAGCGTCTGAAGAGGAAGGTGGTCGGCGCGCTGGTGTACCCCGTTGCGGTGATCGTGATCGCGACGCTGATCGTGACGGGCATCATGTATTTCATCATTCCGAAGTTCAAGGAGATCTTCGCGGACTTCGAGATCGAGCTGCCGGGCATCACGGTGTTTCTGATCGAATCGAGCGCGTGGATGTCGGGCAACTATCCGACGCCGGGCGCGATGCCCGTGCCCGGGGCGGTGTACGTGATCTTCGGGCTGCCGGCGCTGTTCATGCTGTTCAAGCTCATCCGGATGACCAAGCCGGGGCGCGCGGTCACGGACACGGTGCTGCTGTACACGCCGATTCTCGGGGGCCTGATCCGCAAGAGCACGATCGCGCGGTTCACGCGGACGCTGGGCACGCTCATCGCGGCCGGCGTGCCGATCCTCGAGGCCATCAACATCACCAAGGAGACGAGCGGCAACTACGTCTTCGAGAAGGCGCTGGGCAAGGTGCACGACTCGATCCGCGAGGGCGAGACGTTCGCGGCGCCGCTGCGCGAAGCCAAGGTGTGCGATGCGATCGTGGTGAACATGATCGACGTCGGCGAGGAAACCGGCGACATGGACACCATGCTGCTGAAAGTGGCGGACAACTACGACGACGAAGTGGACACGGCGGTCGGTTCGCTGGTGTCGCTGCTCGAGCCGCTGCTGGTGATCGTGCTGGGCGGCATCGTGGGGACCATCGTGGTCGCGATGTTCATGCCCATGGTCGCGATGATCGAGGGCCTGCAGGGCGGGAACAAGTGAGCCGGCGCGGCACGGGGCCGGGACGGTCGGAAGGAGCTGCGGTGATCAGGGCGCTGGACAGGCATGGTCGGGCGGGCGCGAGGCGCATCGCTTCCGCGCGCGCGTTCACCATCGTGGAGATGCTGACGGTCGTCTCGATCCTCGTGATTCTCTCGGTGATTCTGCTGGTCGCGCTGAGCGGGGCGATCAAGTCGTCCGGGCGCTCGGCGGTGGTGCAGCAGCTCTCGCGGATCGGTCAGGGGGTGGAGCAGTTCAAGTCCGACCTCGGCTACTACCCGCCGCTGATCACGACGGGCGAGTCCGACGGCGCGATCGTGACGCCCGAGCTCAATCCAAGCGAGTTCAACAATGCGAACAATGTTCCCAATGCCTACAAGAACGCCCGGTACATGAGCGAGTTCACGCTCGCGGCGTATCTCCTGGGCATGGGGGATTTCAACGGCGACGATCAGGAGACGTACGACAACCCGAGTACGCAGGCGATCGAGCGCAACGACGACGACGGGGTGGACGGGCCGGGCTTCCGCAATCCGGGGCCGACCCGTGCCTGGAAGGCGGCCGCGAACCCGGCGGAGCATCAGCCCTCGGGCGAGGGGCGGGTGTACGGGCCGTACATGGAAACGGCGGGGATGGACGACTTCGTGCAGCGCGACGATTCGACGGGGCTGTATCGGTTCGTGGATCGCTGGGGGAATCCCATCCGGTACTACCTGAACATTCCCGCGCGCGATGCGAACGGCGCGCCGTCGGTGGCGCTCATTCCGTCGGAGCTTCGCAGCCCCGAGTCGATGGAGTCGCAGATCACCGCCTGCGCCGGAGGGACGCACGACCTGACGCTGGACCGGGATCTGCTGAACGCGCCGTTCGTGCTGCTCTCGGCGGGTGACGAGGCCCGCGACCGCGACGCGCTGGGCAATCCCATCGTGCCCTTCGGGGACGTGGTGACGGACGACCTGAACAACCGAGTCGAGCTGCCGTGCGGCCCCGGCACGCCGTTCGATCCCTGCGCGCTGACGGCGAGCCAGCAGGCGCAGCTCACCGGATACCTGAAGACGAATGTGAGGCACATCCCGTGATCCGCCCGTCGCCAGATCGCAGACTGCGCCCCGCGCCCGGGTTCACGCTCATCGAGCTGCTGGTCGTGATCACGATCATCGCGATCCTCGTCACGCTTGTGGCGGGCGTCGGTGTGGCGCTGACGCGCAACTCGCGTGCATCGCAGACGCAGAACGTGCTGCTGACGCTGGATCGCGCCCTGTCGGAGTATCTGGCCGTGGCGCGCACGCCGCCGAAGTTCGACGCCGAGGACTACGAGTTCGTTCCGGGCGAGAACAACGTGCTCACCGACTACGAAGGCGAGGAGTATCCCGCGCGGCCGGACACCGCCGTTTTTCTCAAGCAGGTGAAGGGTTTCGGCGAAGTGGACGCGATCATCAGCTCGATTCCGGCGCAGTTCCTGGTTCCCACGATCGTCAGGGAAACGACGGCGCTTCCCCGGCAGCTCGATCCGACGCCGTCGGTGGTGGACGGCTGGAAGAACGACGATTGGGACGAGCCGTTCGACGTGGAGAAGCAGCAGCTCATCTACTACGTGCATCCGGACAACAAGCTGGCGCAGGCGCTGTACGGGCGCTGCATCAACAACCGACCGTATTTCATGTCCGCCGGGCCGGATCGCAAGTACGGCTTCAGGTCCGAGACGACGCAGGGGGCATCGGAGCCGCCGGATGAATACCAGCTGAGGGTGGAGAAGACCGTATCGGACAACATCTACTCGTACCGGCCCGATCCGTTCGAGACGGATTCGGCGTTTTTCGCGCAGTTCCGCTGAACTCACCATGCACCAGAGCAGCTTCCAGGCTGGAACGAAGGGCATCGCGCGGCGGAGCGTGCGGCGGGCGTTCACGCTCGTCGAGATGCTGGTTGCGATCGCGGTGATCCTGCTGGCGACGGTCGCGCTGCTTCCGGCGTTCGGGCGCATCATCAGCTCGGCGAACTATTCCTCCGCCGTCAATCTCGTGACGGCGACGCTGGGGAACGCGCGGGCGCTGGCGATCCGCGACGGGCGCGACACGGGCGTGGTGTTCCTGTTCGATGTTCAGACGCAGCGCTTCTCGCTGCTGGTGGTTCAACTGCACGGGCAGCAGGGGGGCACGCTGACCTCGGGCGAGGCCGCTCCGAGCGAGCACACGTATTGCCAGGTCTTCCGCCCCGCGACGAACACCGTTCCCGTGGAGCTTCCGAAGGGGACGGGCGTGTTCGGGTACTCGATCCACATCGCGGAGGGATCCGGCGACGGCAGCCAGATCGACGACGATACGTGGCACTGGTACGCGGGCGAGCTGATCAACGAAGGCAACGACGATTTCGAGATCACTCCCTGGCTCTTCCCGCGGAACGACGCGCGCATGTTCACGGAGAACGATCCGCCCGAGGTGCGCGACATCGGCGTCGATCCCTGGCCGGTCATCGCGGGTGACAGCAATGCGATCACCGAGGCGGAAGCGCAGATCGCGGTGCGCCACGCGAACACGTTCTTCATCTGGTTCCATCCGGACGGGACGGTGGTGTCGCGCAACAAGAGCGGCGGCTATTCGACGCCGAATGCCTTTCTCGAGTGGCCGGATGATCCCGTCGACCTGGACGATCAGGACCAGGACCCGTACGACAACCCGCTGCAGTTCGACCCGGATGCGACCGAGAGCGCTGTCCCGGGGGTGCCGAACCCGGACAGGCCCGGGCGGAATCCCGAAGTCGTGCTGCGTGCCGCGCAGCAACTGGCGGTGGTGGACCTCGGCAGGCTCGCGGAGGAGACGGCGATTCAGCGTCCGTGGATGGTGCGCTCGAGCAACTCGCGCGCTCCCCAGCCGCAGTACCTGATCTCCGGGAACTACATCGATGATGAGCGATGCCGGCGCATCAGCCGCTGGATCGACGGCAACGCGGAGATCATCTCGTTCAATCGATACACGGGGAACGTGATGAGGGAGGTCTACCCATGAGGCCGGACATGCGTCGGGCGGGCACGGGGGCCGTGGGCTTCACGCTGATCGAAGTGCTCATGGCGTCCTTCATCATCGCGCTGGGGGCGCTGGGTCTTGCGGCGCTCTTCGCGGGGGCGGCGCGGCAGCAGCAGGTCGCCTCGGACACGACGCGCTCGGTTTCGATGACGAAATCGGCGGAGTCGATGCTGGTCGAGAACTTCGGTCTGCTGCAGGGGCCGGGGCTGACGAACCTTCCGGCCGACCGCTGGTTTCCGTGCTACGCCAACACCGGGTTCAACTACCTGACGGTGGATCCGCTGCAGAACGGGTCGGCGTATTTCACGGTTCCCGCGATCGAACCGATCCCCGTGGTGCTCTATGAGCGCCCGATGAATCCGCCCACGGCCGGCTTCGGCGTGGGCCAGATGCTCAATCCCTCCGCGCCGCCGATCCCCTTCGCGGGCAACTTGATCGAGTTCGGCCAGCGCCGACTCGTCGCCGACACGCTGTCACCGATCCAGGTGACGATCCGCACGCACTGCGGTCTCTTCGGAGGCGGGGCGCCGAGCTTCAACACCATCGACTTCATCTATTACCCGCCGCCCTCCGGACCGGAAGACCCCAACATCAAGTACTACATCGACAGCACCAAGCCTCCGCCCTCGGTCTATCCGCCGACCACCGATTTCATCGCGATCGACGTGCAGGATATTCCGATCGACGGCGCCGACTTTGCGCGGGTCCACTCCTTCGACTTCAGCGATGTGCGGCTGGGGGTGTGCCCGGGCGGGGGTTTCTCCAAGGCGGTCGAGCGCATCGTGGTGCTCGATTATCAGTTCAAGAATGATCGCCTGATTTCGCTGTCGGACCGCATCATCGAGCGCGAGGATTCGCGTGCTCCCGGCGGCAGGCGCGCCCAGATGGCGTTCTCCGTTCTGTACCGGCGTACGAGCGGGAATACGTCCCAGCTCGCGGTGGTCACGTATTCGCTGGAGCCGGACTCGGCGGCGTCGGTGTATGTGCCGCCGGAGACGCGGGCGGACTTCGACGGAGACCGCGCGCCGCTTCGGCGGGTCGAGCTGCGGCTGGCGTACGACGACACGGCCGAGCGCTACACGGTGTCCGTGGATGACCCGGACCTAGCGTGGGCGGTGGAGCCGGGGCAGCAGATCATCTTCGAGGGCGAGCCTGGTTCGCCGGGGTCCGACTTCGCGGTGCGCGTGCTGGGCAAGCGCGTGGTGGATGATGAGCACATCGGGTTTCTTGAACGCGGCCCGCGGGGCGCCGGTGCGCCGCTGCTGCCGGACCGCACGGTCGCTGTGGACCGGCTTGCGTGGGTGCTGCAGGACGTGGTGCGCAGCCGAGAAGACGGGTCGAGGTGGCGGATTCGCCCGGTTGAAGTGCGGCTGTTCCAGGTTCGTTGAGACCGCGGCGTGAAGAACGAGAAGGTGGGAACGGAATCATCATGAAGCGCAGACTCGAAACCAGGCTCGACAGCGTTCGCCGTTCGGCGCGGCGCGGCTTCACTTTGGCCGAGCTGCTGGTGGCGATCGCGCTGGTTGCGCTGCTGACCGTGGGCATCGGTCAGGTGTTCAAGCATGTCTCGAACCTTGTGCAGACGGGGCACGCCGTGGCGGAAGTGGATCAGGCCGCCCGCGCGATCGAGCAGCAACTTCGCGATGACTTCCGGGCGGCAAGCCGCATGAGTTCGGAGGAGACGTTTCTGGCCATCCGCAGCCGGCGCGTGGGCGACGTTCAGCTCGACGGAGTCTACAACTCCAACCGCCCCGATCGGGCGCTGTACATCCGTCGCGAGGATCAGGACGCCGATGTCCGAGCGGGGGTTGCGCCGTATGCGGAGGGAAGCCGGGCCGTGACGGTGCGGTGCGACGAGATCATGTTCCTCGCGATGGCGGGGGACACGGGTCAGTATGACTCGTTCCAGGAGTGGGACGATGAGCCGGTTTCAGCGATGGTGGCGCGCATCTACTACGGCCACGGTCTGCGCCCCGCGCCGGACCCGGACTACGACCCCGATGATCCCACGACGGCTCCGCGGCGCACGTTCCTTCCGGACGGCGAGTTCGGGCAGGCGCCGGGAGAAGCGAACCGGTTCGATCCTTCCCGGACGGTGACCGGGCGCAATCAGTACGCGGGCGACTTCATTCTCTGCCGTCACGCGCTGTTGCTGTACGGCGGGGCCGCGGCGGGGTACGCGAATGGTCGTGAGTCGCCGATCGGCAACGACCGCGAGTACGCGATGTACATCCGGGACCTGGAGACGGAGCTGCGGCTGTTTCTCCAGGTGGGCCTCGCGGACCAGGACGAAATGGGAGGTCCTACCCCGGACGAGTTTCCCGATCCGCGCCTGATCCGGCACGGGCGCACGGACATCTGCGCGCAGGGCCTCGAAGAAGTGAAGCAGTGGCTCGAGGGTTCGGACTGGTGCGGCGGGACGGGCACAGTCGGCGACGCCACAGCGTTCAACGCGGGCAGACTTGATCCCGCTCCGGAGTTCGGCGCCACCGATCCGTGCTTCCCGAGCGTCGCGCAGAACTTCTTCGACCGGAGGCTGTGGATGCGGCGGAGCGTGCTGGAGCCGGGTGCGCCGAATCCGCTGACGGTGCAGGGCGAGAATCTCCGCGGGCTGCGGAGCGCGATCGCGGGATGCTTCTTCCGGATGCTGTGCGAATCGGAGCCGCCGCTGATCGTGCGCGATGTCTCGATGCTCGAGGGCGACCCCAAGCCCGATCCCGAGGATGCGCTGATGGACCTGCAGGGCACATTGGGTGCGCATTGCAGCAGCTTCGAGGTCGCATGGTCGGACGGTTCGACGTGGCTCGACAAGAGCCGCGACCTGGAGGTGGATCTCGACGGCGACAACAACCCCGATGTGACGTACACGTTCGGCGACATCATCTGGTTCGACTTCGATTTCACGCGCCGGAGGCTGTCCGCGATCGACCCGCGGAACTATCCGCTGCCGTTCCCGGACGCGGAAGTGCTGGGGCGCACGCATACGGGAGGGGATCTGCCGCAGCCCGAGCGTACGACGCGGCTGCTGCCGGCGTCGCAGGCGGGCGGGTACACGGAGACTGCCGGCGCGATGCGCGGGTTCAGCACGTCCGCGGCGCAGAACGGCAACGACGAGTATCTGGCGATCTGGGGCTTTCGGGTTCCCGATCAGTCCGGGGGATACGGCGGGGCGTGGGCGAAGCCCCGGATGATCCGGATTCGCGCCACGCTGCATGATTCCCAGTTCCGTCTTCGCGGGGGCAAGACGTTCGAGTTCATCCTGTCCTTGACCACGCAGTGAGCAGCTGAGATGTGGGGTATGCGCGGCCGCGAGTGGGTGGCGGCCGCGGGGAGCCGTCCGATGAAGCGTAACGACACGATGTCCTGGGGTTCGCGGCCGAAGGTGGGAGCCGTTTTCGCGGCGCGCCGGCGGGGATCGGTCATCATTCTCGCGCTGGCGGTGCTGGCGATCCTGGCGATTCTCGGCGTGGCGTACGTGAGCGTGGTGCGCATCGACCGCGACAGCGCCGCGGCCATCGCCGATGAAGTGAACTACGAGCAGCAGGTTCAAGGCGTGGTCGCGGAGGTGCAGGCGCTGCTTGCCGCGGATCTGTTCGGAAACAAGGTTGTGACGCGTTCCGTGCCGCGGTCGTCGGGGACGACGAAGCTCTGGCCGGCGATGTTCGAGGACGGGGAATACTGGGATCTTCCGGCGGTCGATGCGAGCTGGAGGGCCAACCCCGCCGCGGTGCAGCCGCTTGATCCGGCGAATGCGGCGGTGAGCAGCCGCGTCGCGCCCCGCGATGATGCCTGGCTGGCGTCCACCGAGCCGAGGTGGGATCCGATTCCGCAGCAGACCAGCACGTGGCCGCAGATCACCAATCTGCGCAGCGGCTACGTGTACGAGACTGATTCCAGCGATCCGGATTACCAGAAATACGTGCGGGGCGACGGCCGATTCGTCGATCTGCTTCAGTGGTTCCGTCAGACGTTCAACGGGTTCGGGAATGCCAGCATCAATCTGCTTGCGGCGGGCGCGGCGGACGGCTCGGGCATCATCGGTCCGGATGACGCGATCGATCAGGTGGTCTATCACCGCCAAGTGGCGGATCTGGTGCGGAACAATCCCGCGGGAGTTTTCGAGAAGTTCGAGGAAGCGCAGTGGGTGGACACGGACGGCGATCTCCGGGCCGATGCGCGCTGGACGCAGCTCGACTCGCTCGGCGACCTGTACGGCCTGAAGTGGGTGGTCGCGGCCCGCATCATCGACGCATCGGCGCTGCTGAACTTCAACGCGTGCCTGGAGAACGGGGATCGCACGGCCCTTGCTCTGCAGGGCGGGCGGGTCGGCGCCGACGTATGGCCGGACGGTCGCACACCGGCGGATATCGATCTGTACCGATTCCTGCGCGCGACCACGCTCACGGGGTACGACTATCCGATCGAACTGCTGCGGCTCGAGGAAGCATTCGGCGAGCACATCAGCGAAGGTCTCGGCGTGGAGGAGATCATCGAGGACTTGCGCGGCGCCGACGGCGCATATCCGGATGATCCTCGTCTTGATCCCGACAAGCAGAACTGGCTTCCGTGGAGCGGCACCAATCCCCTGACGCGCCAGCAGCGGTTCGACTACTGGCGGTACGCGGGGTCGTTCGTGTCCAAGGCAGCAACGGAGGCCGCGGGCGGGTACCCCGATCGCGATCTCATCGACCTGATGAGCTTCTGGGGTACGAACCACGCGACGCTCATCTCGAAGGTGGAGCAGCGATTCGACGGACCTGAGGACACCGGTTACCTGCCGCCGATCAATGATCCGGACAATCCCGGCAGGTACGGGCCGATGCGTTCGCGTGAATCGGCGGTGACATCGCGTCGGTTCGGCACGCAGTTCGGCCCGCTGGGCCAGCCGCAGGCGGGGCGGCTCCGCGATGACATTCGCCATCACCTCACGCCCGTGAACGGGGCAGGCCCGGCAAGCCCGGTGCCGGTGATCAACCGTGATTCGCGGTTCGTGTCGGTCTACTCCCGCAACAAGATCAGCCTGCCGGACCTCGACGCCCGCGCGGGCGGGAGGAACGACGATTACCCGCTCCTGGCTCCCGCGCGGATCGGGCTGAACAACGCGGACGTGCAGAATGTCTTCGAGGCGTTTGCATGGGCGCTGGCGCCGCTCGCGGGGAACGAATCGCTCATGCCCGGCGCCGCGAATTCGCTGGCGTCCTCCAATGATCACTACGGGGGCGGCCCCAACGGCGCAGCGCGCGGCCTGGAGCAGCGGCTCGGCCTGGCGGTGGGAAGCGGCGCGGGGGCGGGCTATGCGCTGATGCGTGCCGCGGCGCTGACGGTCAACCTGATCGACGCGCTGGACGGGTTCAACGGGTTCAGCGAAGGTCCGACGGTCGCACGGTTCTACAACAACGTGCAGCTTGAGCAGCTTCCCGATGATGAAGGATTCGAGATCGGCCCGCGCTTCGCACACGGCGACATTCCGCAGGCCAGCCTGCCCGTGCAGATCGTGGGCGACGTCGCCAACGGAGTGACGCTCGCGGGGCTGGATGTGCAGCCGTTCCTGCGGGAGGCGGTTGCTTTTTCCGCGTACCAGAACGTGTTCTCGAACGATCCCGGGGTGAATCCGATCACGGGCGACAAGCGGCTGTTCCTCGATCCGAACTTGGACGACGAGCAGTTGGGCTGCATCGTCGCGTTCGAGCTGGGCAACCCGTTCCATGAGTCCATCGACCTGGAGAACTACGACATCATCGTCGGCAACGGCACGATCACGCTGCGCTTCGATCTGAGCGGTTCGGGAGCGATCATTCCGGCCGGCGGCGTGACCACGGTGTATTACGCGAACGGCCCCTCGAACAGCACGTTCGACGGGGCGTGGCAGGCGCTGCTTCCGATGTGGGAGGCGGAGATGCAGGGTCACGGCGCGGTGCTCGTGCCGCTGGGCGGCTCGGCGTTGACGGTGACGGGCGGATCGGTGCGTCCCGTGGTGTTCCAGGATTTCACGTCGGGAAGTTCGCTGTGCGTGCAGCTCGTGCGCAAGCAGGCGGATTTCGACAACGACGGCGATCTGGACATGCCCTCGGACATTCTGGTGGATCGGATGTCGGGTCCGACCGGTTCGGCGTTCTGGGGCGGGTGGAAGGACCCGGTGAACAAGACCATTCCGAGTCTCGGGCCGGACCCGGCCGCCGGGAGCTTCCGGTTCACCTCGTGGGGCAATCTTGTGCGTCCGACGGAGAATCCCAATGCGCGGGGCTTCCCCGCGTACGTCGTGGAGCGGCGCGCTTCGAACCGGGTGAACGCGGGCGGTGGGCCGGTGTATCAGGAGGACGTGTGGTACACGGACGATGAACCAGGCCCCGGGCCGGCGAGCAATCTCGTCGAGGATGCGGAGGATGTGCAGGACGCCAACATGCTCGGCGAGGAGAAGGGGCAGCTCGCGGGTCTGCCCTCCTTCCAGCTGTTTGTTCCGAACCGTGCGCTGAGCCACGTGTCCGATCTGCACATGATCTCCGCGTTCTGCCACATGTACGTGCATCAGGACGCCAACGCCCCGGACATCACGAACGCGTGGGACGTGGACAACGTGGGCGTGGTCAATCCGTGGTGGACCGTTTCCGAGCAACTCGGTTCGGACGGGGAGTTCTTCTACGACCAGACCAGCCAGCCCGGCACGGGTGAAAACCCGTACCTGGGCACGCTCGATCCGAGCCGGTACATCCTGAGCAGCGCGCCCGATCCGCTGACCGTTCCGCTCGCGATTCGCGTGTTCGACTGCTTCGAGGCGCTGGATCCGCTCGAGACGCTGGTGCAGGGGCGCATGAACATCAACACGGCGCCGAAGAAGCTGTTTGAGTATCTGCCGCTGGTCGCGCCGCAGTCGGCGATCGGCGTTGCCGGGCAGGGCCTGCTTCAGCCTTCATCCAACCGCGATGACCTGATGGCGAACTACCGTGATCGCACGGGGCTGGACCCGCAGACGTACACGAGCCTTTCGAATCTGCGCCCGAACAATGCGGGAAACCCCGTCAACTCGCTCCAGCGCGGATTCGTGACGGCGGGCGAACTGGCGATTCTCGATCAATGGCAGCCCAACACGGGCAATCCGCAGTCCAGCGCCGTCGGGTTCATGGAGCTTGGCGCCGACAATCAGCCATCCGACCACATCCCGCTTGAAATGTGGTCCGACTTCCCGGATGACGGGACCGACCCCCTCGAGTTCCTCGCGTACGGCAACACGGACTACGAGCCGGTCGATGACGCCGAGGAACGGCTGGCGCTGTATCGAGCCGTGAGCAACATCGTCTCTACGCGCAGCGATGTCTTCATTACATGGTTCGTGATCCGCGGCTACGATCCGGACATCATCGAATCCATCCCGGTAGAAGGCGCCACGATGTCGGCCGCGCAGACCGCGATGAACAGCGATGAGTTTCTGCCGACCTACGAGTCGCGCTGGCTCTGCGTGCTCGACCGTTCCAACGTCCGCTCGCCGGTCGACCGGCCCAGGGTGCTGCTGCTGGCCGAACTGCCCAGCGCCAGACCGTGAGAGTGTGCCGCAGGAGTGCGAGCGCCTCAGTACCGCGGCACAGTCGGGTCGATTTCGCGCGACCATCGCTCCAGGCCCCCCGCCATGGACATGACGCCGGGGATTCCCCTGGCGCGGAGCAGGGCCGCCGCCTTCAGCGACCGCACGCCGTGGTGGCAGTACACGACGATCGGTCCTTCACCCCGGTCGTCCAGCTCCTGGTGCCGCCGGTCCAGGTCTTCGAGCGGGATGTGCACCGAGCCTTCGATGCGTGCGAGGAGCACTTCTTCCTCGCGGCGACAATCGACGAGCGTGAAGGGCGCGCCGCGCCCGGCGGCGCGGTCGTCCAGCAAACGCTTCACCTCCGCGGGCGGGATTTCCCAGCCGCCGGAGGGGCGCTGCGGCGGCCGCTCTGCTCCGCTCATGGCGCTTCGGTTTCCTGCGACTGGTTCGTGATGGTCGCCGTTCCGTCGGCGAGGCGCTGATACGTGCTCTGCGGGCTTGCCGTGATGGAACCGGGCGGCTGCTGCACCGCGCGGGGCAGGAACAGGATGATGTCCAGCGCGGCGGCGAAGGGGCCGGCCAGCGCCTCGGCGCACTGCGCTCCACGATCGGCATCCAGGTCAAGAGCGTCGCGCACGGAAGGCGCCCGTGCCTGCTGGCGAGGGGTAGAGTCCGTGAAGGCCGGCCCCAGCGATGTGTAGTGCGGGCGGTGCGAAACGGGGTCCGCCGGAACGAGGAAGACACGCTCCTCCCAGTGCGAGCGATCCATGCCGGACAGCGATGCACCGGACGCGGGCGGCATGGGAGCAGGCGCCGCGATATCGGCGATATTGACGAGATGCTCTCCCGATCCCAGCGAGAGCCGGTCGTTGTCGAGATGCGCGCAACCGGCGGCCGCGAACGAACACGCCGCCATCGCCAATGAACCGCACATCGCGATGATTCTCACAGGTAACCTCCCGAAGGATCGGGGTCAGTGTAGCTTTTTCCGGATCGCTCAGTCCGGATCGGAGCCTTGTCCCACGCCCAGCGCCTGATCGACGGCATTCCTGCACACCTCGGGCGAGAACCCTCGACGGGCGAGCTGGGCGTACACGCGGCGTCGGCGCGCATGTTCATCGAGATCGGCCGGCATGGAGCGAGCCTTCTGTCGCGCGAGCGTGAGGGCATCGGCCGCCACGTCCCGGTCCTCGAGCGCCGCGGCCGCGGCGCGACGCGCCGTCTCGGCATCCACGCCCCTGGCCCGCAGTGAAGACACCAGAAGTTCCCGGCCGGTTGCCTTTCGCGCCACGATCGAGCGTGCCGCGGCTTCGGCATAGGCGTCGTCGTCGATGAGACCCTGGGCCTGAAAGTGGGCCAATGCCGCCTCCGCGGCCTCCGCGGAGAATCCGGCGAGGCGGAGTTTCTCGGCGATCTGGCGTCGGCTTGCGGCGCGACGCGCCAGCACGCGGAGCACCGCGCGGCGTGCGCGTTCGATCTCGGCCGCGGACTCCGCCCTGCGCGCCAGCGCATCGCTCCAGACGGTTCCCACGCGAAGTTCGAGGTGTTCGACATCGGCGCGGTCAAGCTCGGCGGCGGTCCTGCGACCGATCTTGATGCGCATGCGCTCCGGGGCGCGAGGTGCGGGAACAATCGCGGTGACTTCGCGCCCGATGAGATCGGATCCGTCCGATGGTTCGACATGTCCGGCCCGGTGCATGTCAATCTCCGGGAAGCTGATCAAGATAGGCGGCAAGCTCGCTTACGGCCTTGGCGTCTCCCTTGCGGCGCGCGTGTTCCAATCCGGTGCGCAGAACCTGTGCGGCATCCGCGCTGCGTTCCATCGCTTCCAACGAACGGGCCTTGTGAAAATAGGCGTACAGATAGAGCGGATCCCGCGCCAGGCAGCGGTCGTACCAGGCGATTGCGGCTGCGTGATCGCCCGCGGAGGCGTGCTCCTGCGCGAGCATGTAGAGAATGTCCGTGTCCTCCGGGTCGGAAGCATGGAGCTTGGCGAGCTTCGCGAGGCGCGACATGCGGACACTTTACTCGTGGGAAGAACGGCGGAGGGTTCGGCCCGGTGCCGCGGCCGCGATGAGCGAGGGGGCGGGGCGGGTATCATGTCGTTCCCGCGCGTCCGGAGACGGCCTCGGCGGCGGGTTCCAGGGTGTAGCTCAGCTTGGTAGAGCGCGGGGTTTGGGTCCTCGAGGTCGGAGGTTCGAATCCTCTCACCCTGATTCCGGCGCGCGGTTGCGCGGTCGCCGATCGACTACCATCGGGCCATGTCCACGACCAGCCCGGCCAGCGGTCCCGCCAGGGGCGGGCGCAGGCGCAGCATTCCTGACCGCATCAATGTCCTGCTCATCGGCGGAGGCGGGCGCGAGCACGCGCTGGCGTGGAAGATTCGCCAGTCGGCGCGTCTCGGTCAGCTGTGGACAACGCACGCGACCAACCCCGGCATAGCGGCCATCGCCCGGGCGGTCGATTTTCCATTCTCGATGCGGGAAGCGTATCGGGCGGCGCAGTTCTGCCAGCATCAGCAGATTCACCTCGTCGTTGTGGGGCCAGAGCAGCCCCTGGCGGAGGGAATCGCGGATGCACTCGCCAGCGAGCAGACGGCTGTTTTCGGGCCGACTCGGGAGGCGGCGCAGCTCGAAGCGAACAAGGCGTGGGCGAAGCAGCTCATGCGTGCCGCGGCCATCCCCACCGCAGAGGCTCGCATATTCAGCGACGCGCAAGGCGCGCGCGACTACATCCTGAGCCGGGAGGAGCCTGTCGTCGTGAAGGCGGCCGGTCTGGCGGGGGGGAAGGGGGTGGTGGTCGCGGACAGCCGAGAAGAAGCGCTCGATGCGGTTGAGCGCATGATGGAGCGCAAGGAGTTCGGCGATGCGGGGCGGGAGATCGTGATTGAAGAGAGGCTGACGGGGCCGGAGGTGAGCGTTTTTGCGCTGGTGGATGGACGCAACATCCTGATCCTCGATCCGGCGCAGGATCACAAGCGCGTCGGCGAGGGTGATACGGGGCCGAATACGGGCGGCATGGGCGCCTTCTGTCCTTCGCCTTTGCTCGATGGTCCGGGCATGGACCGGGTGATGCGCGAAATCCTGGTGCCCACGGTGGATGCTTTGCGACGCGAGGGCATCGAGTACCGCGGGCTGCTGTACGCGGGGCTGATGCTCACGCATGCGGGTCCGAAGGTACTGGAGTTCAACGTCCGGTTCGGCGATCCGGAGTGTCAGGCACTGCTGCACCGGGTGGGCGGGGATTTTCTGGCGACGCTGTTCGCGACGGCCGTCGGCAGGCTCGACGAGGCACAGGTGGAGATCAGCCCGCGCCATGCGTGCTGCGTGGTGCTTGCCAGCCGCGGCTATCCCGGTCCCTGCGAAACCGGGAAGCCCGTGAAGGGCATCGAAGCCGCCGAGCGCATGCCGGGTGTGACGGTATTCCACGCCGGAACGGCGCTGGACAAGGAGGGGCGGCTGGTGACTGCGGGCGGTCGCGTGCTGAACGTGGTTGGAGTGGGGGAGTCGCTTGCCGAGGCACGCGAGCGCGCTTACCAGGCGTGTGACATGATTGAATTCGAAGGCAAGACGCTTCGGCGCGACATCGGGCTTCCGAAATCCGCGGCGCCGCGCATCCGCGAGCGTATCAAGGCACCATGAGCGAAGTTGTTCGCGGCGCGATCGGACTCTGTCGCAATTGCTGGCGGCCAGATTCGCGATCGACCGACAAGAGTCGTCGGCTCCGCACGTCGAATCCGATCTGAGTGCCCGCAGCGGGAGGACCATCCGCATGTCGCACACATCGACTCTTCGGACCGCCGCTCACGGCACAGCACGGGAGCCGGCGGAGCGCTTCGCGAGCGTGTTCCATCGCTTTGCGCGGCTGTCCGCTTCCGGTGGAATCGTTCTGCTGATGTGCGCGGTTGCGGCGCTGATCTGGGCGAACTCGCCCTTCGGGAGTTCCTATTTCGGGCTGTTCAATCAGGTGCTGTCCGTGGAGCTGGAACGGCCGCACATCCATCTGGAGAAGCCGCTCGTTGTCTGGATCAACGACCTGCTCATGGCGGTCTTTTTCTTCCTGGTGGGACTGGAGATCAAGCGCGAGATTCTGGTGGGCGAGCTGGCCTCGGTGCGACGGGCGGCGCTGCCGATTGCGGCCGCGATCGGGGGCATGGTCGTGCCCGGCGTGATCTATGCCGCGCTCAACTGGGGTCAGCCGACGCTCCGCGGCTGGGGAGTGCCGGTGGCGACGGACATCGCCTTCGCACTGGGCGTGCTGATGCTGATGGGGACGCGGGCGCCGATCGGGCTGCGCGTGTTTCTCACGTCGCTGGCGATCGTGGATGACCTCGGCGCGCTGATCGTGATTGCGGTGTTCTACACGGAGCAGCTCAATCTCGAGTATCTCGGCCTTGCCGGGATTCCGATGGCGCTGATGATCGGCGCGAGCATCGCGCGCGTGCGAGCGCCGTGGGTGTATCTCGTGATCGGAGGGTTCCTGTGGTATTTCATCCTCAAGTGCGGCGTGCACGCGACGATTGCGGGCGTCTTGAGCGCGATGACCATTCCCGCAAGTCCGCGCGTGGATACGCGCCGATTCGTCGATTCGTCGCGTGCCGCGCTCGATCATTTCGAAAGGCACGGCGAGGAAGCCGAGCGCATCCGGCTCAACGCCGATCAGCGTGCGGCGGCCCGGGTGCTCGCCCGCAACTGCAAACTCATCGAATCTCCCCTGCATCGCCTGGAGCACGCGCTGCACGGATGGGTCGCGTTCTTCATTTTGCCCCTGTTCGCGCTCGCGAACGCGGGCGTTCAGCTTTCGGCAGAAGGCATCGGCGAGCTGATACGCGGCAAGGTGACCGTCGGCGTCGTGCTCGGGCTGGTGCTCGGCAAGCCGGTCGGGATCGTGCTTGCATCCCTGCTTGCGGTGAAGCTGCGCATCGCGGAGCTGCCGAGCGAAACGACATGGCGCCACATCATCGGCGCGGGCTGTCTCGGCGGGATCGGATTCACCATGAGTCTGTTCATTGCAAGTCTCGCGTTCACCGACCCAGCCGGGCTGGACGCGGCCAAGGTGGGCATCCTGGCGGGTTCGGCCATCTCCGGCGTCCTCGGGCTTGGCGTGCTCCTGACGATTCCCAGAGGCTCCGCGCAGCGGCAGTCCCGGCAATGACAGTCTTTTTTCCGAACCCCGGCTCCGCTTCTCGCGGGCCTGTCACACCTACAGTTTCCGGCTCAGTTCTCTTGAGGGAGGGCTTCCGCGGACCTCGCCGAACCGGCGCATGCTCCGCGGCCAAGGAGGACCGTGATGAGCCACACTTTCTCTCGGCGATGCCTCGTCCGCGGACTTCCGATCGCGCTGCTGCTTGCCGCGGCCGGTTCGTCGTCCGCCGGTCACCGGGGCTGCTCCGACTCGGGCAGCGGCTTCAGCTTCCGGATATCGCTCGGTTCGGGCTATTCCTCATGCTGGCCGAGTTCCGGCTACCGCTACGGATACTCGCGCTACCGCGGCTACGACGACTGCGGCACAACCTGGCGCTGGCGCGGAAGCGACTGCCGGCCTTCCTACTCTTATGGACGCTGGGATGACTTCTGCTACACACCGCGCACGTACTGCCCGCCGCGGAGCACGATCATCGTCTCCGGTGCGGATTGCGCGTGGCCATCCCGCTCATCTTTCGTCTACGGCGGTTCGTATGATTCCGCGTGGCACTACGGTCGGGTTCGAACGTATGTCAACGCGGATGCGCGGGCGAGGCAAGCTCGCGAGGAGTACTACGAGTGGCAGCGCCTGCAGGAGCGGGTGGAGGAGTTGGAACGGCAGGCGGAGGTGACCCGTGAAACGGGTACGTACGTCCCAGGCGAACCTGAGCCATCACCCGCACCCTTGGCGATGAGCAAGGGGCGGCCTTCGGGCGATGCGGGCAACATCATCAAGCCGGACCGGCCGCGCGGCGATGGCGGCGAGGTGACGGAGTCGGCTCTCGATGCCGCCTTCGAGCGTCTTGCGTCGGGCGATGCCGAGGCGGCGCTGCGGGATTTTGCGTCCGCCGCGAGCACCGAAGGGAACGCGCGAGCCAAGATCGGATACGCGCTGGCCGCGGCGGAACTGGGGAGATACGAGGCGGCGGGCTGGTCCATGCGGCGTGCGCTGGCGCTGGGCGGCGATCCGCTGGGCTATCTCGTGCTTCCCGAGGGCATGAGTGCGCGGCTTGACGCAGTGTCCGCCCGCATCCGCAAGGAAGCAGGGCGTGCAGGGAGCAACATCCCGGGTGCCGAAGCGGATCTATGGCTCCTGGCGGCCGCGGTGGACTTTCTGCGCGAGGACCGCGCAGGCGCCCGAGAAGCGATTGAGAAGTCCGTGGCGGCGGCAGGCGCGGAGGATGTCAGCACGCGGCACATGCGCGAGCTGCTGGGGCCGGATGCGCGGTGAAGGTCGTCCGTCCGGGGCCATGCGTGTCGCATCCGCCCCTCTCCTCCGCAGGGGAGCTTGCTTCAGTTCATCATGCGAGATGAGCGTCGGGGCTGATCGGGTGAAAGTCCGGATTCGCACCGCGTCAGAACTCAAGCGCGACGCCGAAGACCAGCGTGGGATCGTCGTCGTCCGGGTTGAATAGGTAGACGGCGATTTCGGCGATGCCGATCGTTACGGCGGCAAGCACGCCGGGGTCATGCTCCCACTCCACGTCCTCATCCCAATATGACTCGGCGACGACTCCGAAGCGGAACCATTCGATCGGGGCGAAGCTCGCTTCGGACCACATATAGAACCAGTCCGCGTCGGTGTCGCCGGTATCGATGTAGTACTCGGCTTCGTTGTAGACATTGAAGTTCCAGAGGTCGAGCGAAGCGATGTACCCGGCGAGCGCGCCCGTCGCCTCGCCCGAGGAGAAACCCAGCATGGGGGTGAACTCGAGCACGATGTTCTCGTCGCCCGCGCTGAAGTTCCATCCGATCCATATGGACGCGGTGTCGTAATCCTCGTAGTTCCAGCGCAGCTCGAGGTGCAGCTCTTCGCGGTCGGCCGCGAGCGTCGTCTGCAGATAGTCTTTCTCATCGTCGATGAGGTACTGCAGGGCCTCGAACGACAGTTCCCACTCGGGATCTGTGGTTTCGAGCCGGGGTGTGGAATCGACTTCAGGCTCTTTGGCCGCGGGCGCCTGGGCGCGAGCAGTTCCAGCCGCCCACACCAAAAGAACCGCCGCAGCTCGCAGGATTCCGAAGTTCATCGATGAATCTCCGGCGGCTTTTCGATTGCGACAGGCTCGAAGCCGCTCAGGATCACCGTGCGTCCGGCGGATTCGCGGGGACACCCGAGGGCAGACCCTCGTCTTCCACTATCGGCCTTCCCCCTGCGGGTCTGGACGATCGCTTCGAATCGGGTTGCGATGGTTTTTCAAACACGGGGCGAAGGATGTAGGGGGGGCCGGGGGCCTAACCCCGCCTTTGGGCCGTCTCGGGACGTTCGGCTGCCTGAGCTTGAATGTCCCCGGCCTACTGCTATCCTTTACGCCCCCTCGGGGAACCCGTTTGACAGACCCGGGAGGGGAACAACTCAGCAGTCAGCCGTTTGAACCACCGCGTTCTGCCGCCCCCAACAGGCCGGGGGCGGCCTGCGGGAGTCTGCGGCCGCCGATGTCGGCGGTTCGCCGCCCCGAGACCGGTGGGAGGTGGAGCACAATGGCCAAAGTCAAAGAAGTACAGACTGTCTTCAAGATCATGGCGCCCGCGGGTGCCGCGACTCCCGGTCCGCCCCTCGGCCCCGCGCTGGGCGGAAACGGGGTCAATCCCGGCCAGTTCATTCAGCAGTTCAACGCGGCCACCCAGCACCTCAAGGGCAAGGTGGTGGGGTGCGTGGTCACGGTCTACAAGGACCGGTCCTTCGAGTTCGTGATCAAGTCGTCGCCGGCGAGCGAGCTGCTTCGATTGGCTGCGGGGATCGAGAAAGGCTCCGGGCAGCCGAACTCCAACAAGGTCGGCAAGGTCACGAGGAAGCAGGTTGAAGAGATTGCCCGCGAGAAGATGGCCGACCTCAATGCCATCAACATCGAATCGGCGATGCGGATGATCGAGGGTTCCGCCCGGTCCATGGGCATCACGGTGGAGGGCTGAGCAGCCATGGCGAAGAAAGAAGTGGTCATCCCGGGGTCTCGGCGCCATCGTGAGAACGTCAAGTCCCGTCCCGACAAGGCGCTTCCGATGGCGCAGGCGGTCGCGGCGCTGAAGAAGTTCAAGCCCACGAAGTTCGATCAGACTGTGGATGTGGTGGTGGTTCTGGGCATCGACACGAAGCAGGCGGATCAATCCATCCGCGGTTCGATCTCGATGCCCAAGGGGATCGGCAAGGCCAAGCGCGTCATCGCCTTCTGCGGCCCGGAGAACGAGAAGGCCGCGCTCGAGGCCGGGGCCATCAAGGCGGGAGGCGAAGAGCTGGCCAAGGAAGTTGAAAAGGGCTGGATGGACTTCGATGTCGCCATCGCCACTCCGGACATGATGCGGGTGATTTCACGGCTCGGCCGCGTCCTCGGCCCCAAGGGCCTCATGCCTTCCCCGAAGAGCGGGACAGTGACGCCCGATGTCGCCAAGGCCGTGAAGGAATACTCCGCGGGCAAGGTCGAGTACCGCAACGACAAGGGCGGCAATGTGCAGGCTCCCATCGGCAAGATGAGCTTCTCCGAGAGCGACCTGCTCGCCAACCTGCAGCATTTCGTGCGCAGTATCGCCGCGGCCAAGCCTTCCAGCGTGAAGGGCACATACATCAAGAAGATCGCGATCAGCGGAAGCATGACCCCGAGCGTCCACATCGACGTCGCAAGCGTCGGCATCGAACCCGTCGCCTGAACCCCCGCCGAGGTACCTCATGAGCAAGCCCGTCAAGAACCTGATGATCCGTGACTACACGGATCGACTCAAAGGCGCGGAGAACGCCGTGGTGGTCTCCATCCGCGGCATTCCCGGAAAAGACAACAACAAGATGCGTCTCGATCTCGCGAAGAAGCGGATCAAGATCACCGTTGTTCGCAACAATCTCGCCCGAGTTGCCTTCAAGAACACGCCGCTCGCGGTGCTCGAGGACTTCTTCGAGGGTCCATCGGCGCTTGTTGCCGGCGGCGATTCGGTGGTGGATGTCGCCCGCGAGCTGATCAAGTGGGCCAAGCAGATTGCCAACCTCGAACTGAAGGGGGCGGTGCTCGACGGCACGCTGTTCAAGGGCAAGGCGGGCATCGAGGCGCTGAGCAAGTACCCGACGCGCGAGGAGGCTCTCGCGCAGGCCGTTACGCTCATTCTCAGTCCTGCGCGGAATCTCGTCGGCCAGATTCAGGGGCCGGGGTGCAAGGTCGCCTCGCTCGTCAAAGCCATCGAAACGAAGCTCGAAAAGGGCGAAACCATCGCCAAGATCGCGTGATTTGCAAAGGAATTCCCGATCGCCCGATCCGGGCGAGCACGACTCAGAGACATCCTGCCCCGACTGGCCCCGTTTCACGGGGATAAAGGCCGAGCGTTTCGGCCCCACTCGGAGCGGAAGTTCGGCCGCGGCGGTTCGACAGATTCAGGCCCCCGGCCCAGGCATCAGAAAAGGTGATCCATGTCCGAAGCCACAACCACATTCAGCGATCAGATCAAGAAGCTCGGCGACAGCCTCGCCTCGCTCACGCTCAAGGATGCCGTCGATCTCGGCAAGTACATGAAGGAGACGTACGGCATTGAACCGGCCGCGGGCGGCGCGGTGGTCATGGCTGCGGGCGGCGGCGGTGGCGGCGGCGGCGGTGCAGCCGCGGCGGAGGAAAAGACCACGTTCGATGTGATTCTCAAGGCTGCCGGCGACAAGAAGATTCAGGTGATCAAGGTCGTTCGGGAGGCCACGGGACTTGGGCTGAAGGAGGCCAAGGACCTCGTGGACGGTGCTCCCAAGCCCGTCAAGCAGGGACTGGCGAAGGACGAAGCGGAGAAGCTCAAGAAGTCGCTCGAGGAGAACGGCGCGACGGTCGAGTTGGCCTGAGGTTTGGGCAGAGGCGGTTGAGAGTTGAAGGATTGAACCCGGAGGGGCTTCCGGGAAGCCCCTCCGGATTTCACGCGTCCGGGTTCGTTAGGAAGATTTTCGCCAGGTCTTGACGAGGCGGTGACCCATTTTTTCACCGGCTGGTACGGGCCTTGCAATCTCCCTGACGCCCGGATAACATGAATGACTTTCCTCGACCTGCCCCGGTGTGACTCCTCCGTTCGTTCAGCGCTCGTTCCAAACAACATGATCGTGGTGTTCTGCGGCCACAAGCAGAGGCTGTAGTTTTCGACCCGCATCGCGGAGTTATCGATGTCAGCGATGAAGGTGCGCTCGTTTTCCAAGCGCGGTGATGCAATTCCGGTCCCTGACCTGACCAAGGTGCAGACCGACGCGTACGACCGTTTCCTCCAGCTCGACAAGGCTCCGACCGAGCGCAACCCGCGGCTCGGCCTGGAGGCTTTGCTGCGCGAAATCTTCCCGATCGAGAGCTACGACGGGACGATGTCGCTGGAGTATCGCTACTACACGCTCGAGGAGCCGCGCTACACGCCGGATGAGTGCCGCGAGCTTCGGCTGACGTACGGCCGGCCGTTCCGCGTGTGTCTGCGGCTGAAGCGGCAGAATCACCCGGACATTCCGGAAGAGGAGATCTACCTCGGCGAGATCCCCATCATGATGGGCGGCGGCGAGTTCATCGTGAACGGGGCCGAGCGCGTGATTGTTTCGCAGCTTCTCCGTTCCCCGGGAGTGGATTTCTCGATCGTGTCGGACGAAGGGGACCGGCCGCTGCACTCGGCGCGCATCATTCCCGAACGTGGAAGCTGGATCGAGCTGGAGGTGACCAAGAAGGATGTTCTGGTGATGCGGATCGACCAGAGCACCAAGCTGTCGGCGACGACCTTCCTCCGGTGCCTGGACCCCGCCATTTCCTCGACGGCCTCGATCCTCAGCCTGTTCTACGAGATCAAGGAAGTCGCGACGGACAAGCTCCGAGCGGAGCACTGGGCGGCCGACGCCATCATCGACTCGGAGACGGGCGAAGAACTGGTGGCGGTGGGCCACCAGATCGGGGACAAGCTCGAGGCGGTGCTGAAGTCGAACCTCAAGAAGGTTCGGGTGATCCAGAACCCGTCCGACCCGTTGATTCTCAACAGCGTGGCGGACGAGAAGCTCGAGCAGTTCGCCGAGATCGCCCAGACGGAGTTCGAGGCGGCGCTCGTCAAGATCTACACGCGTCTGCGGCCCGGGAATCCGCCGCAGGTCGAGAAGGCCAAGCAGCTTTTTGCCGAGAAGTTCAACGACGAGAATCGCTACCGCCTCGGGAAGGTGGGGCGTTTCCGCATCAACCGCAAGTTCGATCTGAACGTTCCGGAGACGGAGATGTTCATCCGCGCGGAGGACTTCCTGCGCGTGATTCAGTACATCCTCGACCTGCGCAGCAAGCGTCCGGATCCGAAGACGGGGCGGCCGGTCGCGCAGGTGGACGACATCGACCATCTCGGCAACCGGCGTCTGCGCACGCTGGATGAGCTGGCGACCGAGGAGATGCGCAAGGGCTTCCTCAAGCTCCGGCGGACGGTGCAGGAGCGCATGAGCGTCAAGGATCCGGAGGAGCTGACGAAGATCGCCGATCTCGTGAACTCCAAGAGCATCAGCAGCGCGATCGACTTTTTCTTCGGGCGCAGCGAGCTTTCGCAGGTCGTGGATCAGACGAACCCGCTCTCCTCCCTCGTGCACGAGCGTCGGCTTTCGGCGCTCGGTCCCGGCGGCCTCAACCGCAAGCGGGCGGGCTTCGAGGTGCGCGACGTGCACATTTCCCACTACGGGCGGATCTGCCCCATCGAGACCCCCGAAGGCACGAACATCGGCCTGATTGCGTCGCTGGGCATCTATGCATCCATCGACGATTACGGGTTCCTCCTCACGCCCTACCGGCGCGTGAAGGACGGGAAGGCCGTTTCCGAGATCGTGCATCTGCGAGCGGACGAGGAGATGAAGGCGGTGCTCGCTCCCTGCGAAGCCATCGAACCGGATGGAAGGCTGCGCCAGGGCAACATCCTCGCGCGCGTCGACGGTGAGCTCGCGGAGGTGAACTCGTCGGAGGTCAACTACCTCGACATCGCGCCGAAGCAGCTCGTGGGCGTTTCCGCCGCGCTGATCCCGTTCCTGGAGCACGACGACGCGAACCGCGCGCTGATGGGTTCGAACATGCAGCGTCAGGCGGTGCCGCTCATCAAGGTCGAGCCGCCGGTGGTGGCCACCGGCATGGAGAAGGAAGTTGGGCGCAACTCGGGCATGGTGATCAAGGCCCGCAACGCGGGCGTTGTCACCTACGCCGACGGGGAGCGCATCATCATCGACAACGCGGACGAATACGTGCTCCGCAAGTTCGTCGGGCTGAACGAGCGCACGTGCCTGAATCAGCGTCCGGTGGTCACGGTCGGTCAGAAGGTCAAGAAGGGCGAGGTCATCGCGGACGGCGCCGCGACCCTTTCGGGCGAGCTGGCGATCGGGAAGAACGTGCTGGTCGCGTTCAACACCTTCGACGGCTACAACTTCGAGGACGCCATCGTGATCAACGAGAAGCTCGTGAAGGACGACACGTTCACGAGCATTCACATCGACGCGTTCGACGTCGAGATCCGCGAGACCAAGCTCGGGCGCGAGGAGTTCACCCGCGACATTCCCAACGTTTCGGAGAAGATGCTGCGCAATCTCGATGAGAACGGCGTCATCCGGGTCGGCGCCTACGTCGAGCCGGGAGACATTCTCGTCGGCAAGGTGTCGCCGAAGAGCAAGAGCGAGCTGACTCCGGAAGAGAAGCTGCTGCACGCCATCTTCGGCCGCGCCGGCGAAGACGTGAAGAATGATTCGCTGGAAGTGCCCGCAGGCAAGGAAGGCATCGTGATCGCCACGCGCCGCTTCAGCAGGCGCGTGCACATGTCCGAGGAGCAGAAGAAGCAGCTCAAGGCGCAGATGGATGAATACGCCCGCGTCATGGACGCCAAGGCCATCGCCATCTTCCGCGAGCTGGTTGCCGCGATCAACGCGGCGGTCGGATCGGAGATGGTGGACCCGAGCACGCGCCAGAAGGTGGGTGCTTCGGACATTCCCGAAGTCATCATCGAGCAGATTCAGAACTTCGACCTGAAGTGGGTCAAAGGCTCCAAGGAGGCGCGTGCCGAGGCCGAGAAGTACTACGGGCAGTTCTGGCCGCGTATCAAGGCGGTCCAGAAGGAGAAGGAGCGCAAGCTCGCGCACATGAAGCGCGGCGACGAGCTTCCCTCCGGTGTTCTCGAGATGGTCAAGGTGTACGTCGCCACGAAGCGGGCGCTCTCGGTGGGCGACAAGATGGCCGGCCGTCACGGCAACAAGGGCGTCATCGCCCGCATCGTGCCGGAGGAGGAGATGCCCTTCCTCGAGGACGGCACCTCGGTGGACGTGCTGCTCAATCCGCTGGGCGTGCCCAGCCGCATGAACGTCGGTCAGATCCTCGAAACGCACCTGGGCTGGGCGGCGAAGGTGCTCGGATTCCAGGCGATCACGCCGGTCTTCGATGGCGCGACGGAGGAAGAGGTTCACCGGGCGATTGAAGAAGCGAACGCGCACGTGCGGGCGCGCGCTGCCGAGCTGGAGAAGGAAGGCAGTGCCCCGGGGCCGCGCGAGATCATGGCGATCATGCCGCGCGGGGGCAAGGTGCAGCTCTTCGACGGGCGCACCGGCGAACCCTTCAAGCAGAAGACGACCGTCGGCTACATGTATCTGATCAAGCTCCATCACCTGGTGGATGACAAGATCCACGCGCGGGCCACCGGCCCCTATTCGCTCATCACGCAGCAACCGCTGGGCGGCAAGGCGCGGACCGGCGGGCAGCGTTTCGGCGAAATGGAAGTCTGGGCGCTGGAGGCCTACGGCGCCGCCTACATCCTGCAGGAGCTTCTCACCGTGAAATCCGACGACGTCGAGGGTCGCACCAAGATCTACGAGTCCATGGTCAAGGGAAACAACACGCTGGAGGCCGGGATGCCCGTCGCCTTCGACGTGCTCTGCAACGAACTCAAGGGTCTGGGCCTGAATGTTCTGCTGGAGAAGAGCCGCGTCGAAGGCGCGGGGCTGCTCTGAACCCGAAGATCGGCGGGATCGCGATGCTCGCACCATTTGCACGGAAGTCTGCGGCGATGAAAACTCGTTCTCACAGATGCGGCGGAATGTTGATCCTGGCTGCGGCGACGATGTTCTCCGCCTGCAATGACAAGTCATCGGATTCGGGCGGGTCCGGCGCGCCTGCGCCGTCCGAAGGGGGGGATTCTTCGGTCGCCGCGAGCGGGGCTGCGCCGGCGGTGGTTGCCACGCAGGAGACTCCCGAGGGGACGCTGCGGCTCTTCGTGGACGCCATGAGCCGGGCGGACTTTGCGGCGGCCGCGAACTGTGTGGATCCGTCGTCCGCGGCGCGCGGTCAGCTTGAAGGGCTGTCCACGGGCATGGTGACGGCGGCATCGAAGGCGGACAAGCAGGTGAATCCCGCCGAGATGATCGCGCTGACCTTCAGTCCCCCGTATCAGAATGCGACGTTCGAGATCACGGTGAATCAGCCGCCTCGGGCGCGCGCATCGCTCAGGCTGTCGATGGGCGAACCGCTGGGGGTAGACCTCGAACAGAAGGATGGGAAGTGGTTCATCACGACCGGTCGCGAGCTGCTTCGTTCGGCGTTCGCGGGGAACGCGGCTCCCGCGGCCGCGCCGGCGCCGGGGGCGCAGGAGCCGGTCGCGCCCGCCGGCGGGGCGGGGGTGCAGCCCCCGGGCTGACGATGCAGTGCGGCAGGCGTCGGAGCCGGTGATGGAATGGTGGGAGAGCGGGAACCGAGAACACAACCGTTGGTCGCGGGAGAGCGCAGAGCGATGACAGAGACCGTATACGATCGCGTGAATGATTTCGCTTCGGTGAAGATCACGCTCGCCAGTCCGAACGACATTCGTTCATGGTCCTTCGGCGAGGTGAAGAAGCCCGAGACCATCAACTACCGCACGTATCGTCCGGAGAAGGACGGGCTGTTCTGCGAGCGCATTTTCGGTCCCGAGCGCGACTACGAGTGCGCCTGCGGCAAGTACAAGGGGACGAAGTTCAAGGGGATCATCTGCGATCGCTGCGGCGTGAAGGTGACCCATTCGCGGGTTCGCCGCAAGCGCATGGGCCACATCAATCTCGCGGCGCCCATCGTGCATATCTGGTTCTTCAAGGCGATGCCGAGCCGTCTCGGCACGCTGCTGGGGATGAAGACGGCCGACCTGGAGAAGATCATCTACTTCCAGGATTACGTCGTCGTGGATCCCGGCGATACGGACCTGGAGTTCAAGCAGATCCTGACGGAGGACGAGTACCGCAAGGCGTTCGACAAGTACGGGAGCGCGTTCCGCGCCATGATGGGAGCGGAGGCCATCCGTGCACTGATCGAGAAGACCGATCTCGATGCCGAAGCCGAGCTGCTGCGCAAGAGCATCCGCGAGAACAAGAGCAAGCAGAAGCTCAAGGACTTCGCCAAGCGGCTGAAGCTCGTCGAGCAGATCCGCATGTCGGAGAACGATCCGTCGTGGCTCGTCATGGACGTGATCCCGGTGATTCCGCCGGATCTGCGTCCGCTGGTGCTGCTGGAGAGCGGCAACTTCGCCACCAGCGATCTGAACGATCTGTACCGGCGCATCATCAACCGAAACAACCGCCTGAAGAAGCTGATGGACCTCAACGCTCCGGAGGTGATCATCCGGAACGAGAAGCGCATGCTTCAGCAGGCGGTGGACGCGCTCTTCGACAACAATCGCTGCCGCCGTCCGGTGCTCGGCTCCTCCAACCGCCCGCTCAAGTCCCTCACGGACATGGTCAAGGGCAAGCAGGGACGCTTCCGCGAGAATCTTCTGGGCAAGCGCGTGGACTATTCCGCGCGATCGGTCATCGTCGTCGGTCCGGAGCTGAAGCTCCACCAGTGCGGCCTTCCCAAGAAGATCGCACTCGAACTGTTCCAGCCGTTCATCATCCGCAAGCTGAAAGAGCACGGCCTGGCCGACACGATCAAGTCGGCGAAGCGCATGCTCGAGCGGCGCGATCCGGAGGTGTGGGACATTCTCGAGGAAGTGATCTTCCAGCATCCGGTGCTGCTCAACCGCGCGCCGACGCTCCACCGAATGGGCATCCAGGCCTTCGAGCCGGTGCTCGTTGAAGGCAACGCAATCAAGATTCACCCGCTGGTGTGCACGGGGTTCAACGCGGACTTCGACGGCGACCAGATGGCGGTGCACCTGCCGCTGTCCGTCGAAGCGCAGGCGGAGGCGCATGTGCTGATGCTCAGCACGCACAACGTCTTCTCGCCCGCCAACGGCAACCCGATCATTTCTCCCAGCCAGGACATCGTGCTGGGCGTCCACTTCATCACGCTTCTCGATCCCGAAGGCGAGAAGGACCCGGCGAAGCTGCGGTATTTCAAGGACCGCCGGGAGGCGATGCTCGCGCTGGAGCACGGGGCGATTCACATTCATCAGCCCATCGTCGTGCGTCTCGACGGGTTCGTCGAGGTCGTGACGGAGGAGAAGGGCAAGGCGGCGCCCCTGCCCGCCAACCGGCGCGTCGTGACGAGCGTGGGGCGCGTCATTTTCTCCGACATTCTCGATCCCGGCATGCCCTTCTACAACTGCTCGCTCGGGAAGAAGGGCGCTGCGCGCGTCATCGACGAGACCTACGCGCGGTGCGGTCGCGCGGCCACCATCGGTCTGCTCGATCGTCTGAAGGAAGTCGGGTTCAAGTGGTCCACGCTCGCGGGCATCTCGTTCGGCATCAACGACCTGCGCATCCCCGAGGCCAAGTACACCCTGATCGAGGAAGCGCAGAAGAAGGCCGACCGCGTCAAGAAGAACTACGAGCGCGGCATCGTGACCGAGCGCGAGCGCTACAACCAGCTCCTGGACATCTGGGCCCACTGCCGCGAGCAGGTCACGAAGCAGCTCATGGAGACGCTCAAGAACGACCGTCGCGAGCCAGGCACGGATGAGTACGTTCCGATCAACGACAAGTCCCGCGGGCAGCACTACCTCAATCCCGTGTACCTGATGGCGTACTCCGGCGCCCGCGGCAATGTGTCGCAGATGCAGCAGCTGGCGGGGATGCGCGGCCTGATGGCCAAGCCCAGCGGCGAGATCATCGAGACTCCCATCCGGGCGAACTTCCGCGAGGGTCTGACGGTTCTCGAGTACTTCTCGTCGACGCACGGCGCCCGCAAGGGTCTTGCCGATACGGCGCTCAAGACGGCGGACTCCGGCTACCTCACCCGCAAGCTGTGCGACGTGGCGCAGTCCGTGATCGTCAACGAGTACGACTGCGGCACGAACCGGGGCATCATCAAGCGCGCTTTGTACAAGGGCGAAGAGATCGATGTTCCGCTCCGTGACCAGATCAAGGGGCGTGTTTCCCGCCAGACGATCGTCAACCCCGTCACCGACGAGGTGATCGTCAAGGAAAACGAGCAGATCAGCGAGGCGGCCGCGAGGCGCGTCGAGGAGCTGGGGATCGAGCAGGTTCTGGTGCGATCACCGCTCACCTGCGACAGCGGTCAGGGCGTGTGCGCGCTGTGCTACGGCATGGACATGTCCACGTCCCGCATGGTTGAAGAGGGTCTGGCCGTGGGCATCATCGCCGCGCAGTCGATCGGCGAGCCGGGCACTCAGCTCACGATGCGGACTTTCCATACCGGCGGCGTGGCCACGACCAAGCTCCTGGAGACGGACATCCGGGCCACCATCGGTGGCACCGTCCAGCTCCGCGACTGCAACGAAGTCCGGGCGAAGAACGAGCACGGCGAGGACATTCTCGTCGCGCTGAAGAGAAACGGCGAGATCGTGATCGTGGACGCCCGCGGCCGCGAGGTGGAGAAGTACAAGGTGCCCTATGCCGCGGAAATTCTCACCACGTCCGGCGCCGTCGTGAAGAAGGGCGACCAGCTCGTCCGCTGGGATCCGCACCGCACGCCGATCCTCGCCGAGAAGGACGGCAAGGTACGCTTCGTCGATATCGAGCTGAATGAGACCGTTCGCGAGGAGGACGCGGGCAAGGGCCAGAAGGCGCTCGTCGTCATCGAGCACAAGGGCGAGAAGCATCCGCAGATCGTCATCGAGGACAAGGACGGGAAGATTCTCGATTTCCACTATCTGCCCGCCAAGGCCCGTATCGAAGTGACCGACGGCCAGGAGATCCGCGCGGGGCACATGCTCGCCCGTCAGCCGCGGTTCGGCGCCGGTACGCAGGACATCGTCGGCGGTCTTCCGCGCGTCACCGAGATTTTCGAGGCCCGCAAGCCGCGCGATCCCGCCGTGATGGCCGAGATTTCGGGCCGCGTCGAGATTCACTCCGACAAGCGCAAGGGCAAGATGACGATTCGCGTGATCTCCGATTCTGGCATCGAGAAGGACCACCATGTTCCCCAGGACAAGCATGTGCTCGTCCACACCGGGGACTACGTGTCGGCCGGTGATCCGCTCATCGACGGTCCGCTCGTTCCGCATGACATTCTTCGCATCAAGGGAGAGGAAGCGCTCTACCAGTACATGCTGGATGAGGTTCAGAACGTCTATCGAGCCCAGGGCGTGACCATCAACGACAAGCACATCGAGATCATCCTGGGGCAGATGCTCCGCAAGATCCGCATCGAGAACCCCGGTGACACCGACCTGCTTCCGCTCGAAGTGGTCGACAAGCACGTGTTCCGGCAGAAGAACGCGGCCATCGCCGAGATGGGGCGTGTGACGGACCCGGGCGACACCGACCTCGCCATGGATGCCCTCGTCACCAAGGCGGAGATGAAGGAGGCCAACGCGAAGGCCGAGGCCGCCGGGAAGCGCCCGGCGAAGGCCAAGCGTGCCCGCCCGGCCACCGGCCGCACGCTTCTGCTTGGCATCACCAAGGCTTCGCTGCAGAGCGAGTCGTTCCTCTCGGGCGCCTCCTTCCAGGAAACGACCAAGGTGCTTACCGAGGCCGCGCTGAAGGGGGCCGTCGATACGCTCGTGGGGCTGAAGGAGAACGTGCTCCTGGGCCATCTCATTCCCGCGGGGACCGGGTTCAAGCCCTATCAGGCGCTTCGCGTCAAGCAACTTGCCGAGCCGCCCGCGGCCGAGCAGGCCGACGAGGCCGCAATGATCGCGGAGGCCGCCCGCGCGGCGGAGGCCTTGGGCGCCGAGAAGGAGGAGCCTTCCACGCTTTCGGTGCAGGTCGGGGAGATTCTCATCGGAGACACTTCAGCCGCGACCAAGTCGATGCCGTAATGCTCGCGGGTTCCGGCGCGGGCTATCCGGTTGCGCGAAGGAGAAACCCATCACCCGCCGTTCCCGGCGGGTTTTTCATGCGCCCGCCGCGCTCTGATATCCTTTTCTCCCCTCGCCGCGTTGAGGCGTTTCGCTGCTCGTTTCGCGTTTCGCGTTTCGATTCCTTTCTCCGGAGTTTCCGATGTCCCCCGCAGCCATATCGATGAAAGCCGGTCGTCTGCACGTGCCCGACAACCCCATCATCCCCTTCATCGAGGGCGACGGCACGGGACCGGATATCTGGCGTGCATCGGTTCGCGTGATCGACGCGGCCGTCGCGAAAGCCTCCGGAGGCAAGCAGAAGATCGCCTGGCACGAGGTTCTGGCCGGTGAGAAGGCTTTCAACAAGACCGGCAACTGGCTCCCGGACCAGACTCTCACGGACTTCCGCCAGTACCTCGTCGGGATCAAAGGGCCGCTCACGACGCCGGTGGGCGGCGGCATTCGTTCGCTCAATGTTGCGCTGCGTCAGCTTCTTGATCTGTATGTCTGTCTGCGCCCGGTGCGCTGGTTCAAGGGCGTCCCCTCGCCTGTCAAGCGTCCGCAGGACTGCGACATGGTGATCTTCCGCGAGAATACGGAGGACATCTACGCGGGCATCGAGTATCAGGCCGGCTCACCGGAGGCCGCGAAGGTGCTGGCATTCTGGGAGAGGGAGTTCCCCAAGGAGTTCGCCAAGATTCGGTTCGGATCGCTCAAGGCCTCGCAGGAGTGGCAGAAGACGCTCGAGGCGATCGGTGCGCCGAAGCGAGAGGTCAAGCTCGAGGTCGGGATCGGCCTCAAGCCGGTCTCGTATCTCGGTACGGAGCGGCTGGTGCACTCGGCCATCTCCTACGCACTCAAGGAGAAGCGCCGCAGCGTCACGCTGGTCCACAAGGGCAACATCATGAAGTTCACGGAGGGCGCCTTCAAGGACTGGGGCTACAAGGTGGCCGTGGACTACTTCCGTGATCAGGTCGTGACCGAGCGCGAGTCCTGGATTCTGGGCAACAAGGAGGCGAACGCCGATCTCTCGGCCGAGGCCAACGCGAGGATGATCGACCCCGGTTTCGACATGATGACCCCGGATCAGAAGAAGAAGATCGTCGCGGAGGTCGAGGCCGCGCTGAAGCTGTGGCCCACGCACGGACAGGGCAAGTGGAAGTCCAAGCTTCTTGTCAAGGATTCCATCGCCGACATTACGCTGCAGCAGGTGCTGACGCGTCCGCGGGACTTCGACGTGATCGCCTGCATGAATCTGAACGGCGATTATCTCTCCGATGCTATCGCCGCTCAGATCGGCGGCATCGGCATTGCACCCGGCGCCAACATCAACTACATCACCGGACACGCGATCTTCGAGGCGACACACGGCACCGCTCCGAAGTACGCCAACCTCGATCAGGTGAACCCCGGTTCCGTGATCCTCAGCGGCGAAATGATGCTGCGCTACATGGGGACCGAGGGAGGGTGCTGGAAGCAGGCCGCGGACCTGATCATCAAGGGGATGGACGGCGCCATTTCCGCCAAGACCGTGACCTACGACTTCGAGCGTTTGATGAAGGCCGAGGGGGATACGCAGGTCAAGAAGGTGAAGTGCTCGGAGTTCGCGGACGCGGTGATCAAGCACATGGGGTAGACCCCGTTCCCCTTGTTCCCGCTGTGTCTCGGAGGCGGAAGAAGATCCCGCCTGTTCCTTGCTTCGCGGTGTCTACGGCACTTCTTTCCTCTCGAACATCATCCAGTTGTAGTCCAGGTCTCCGAGACTTGCGGCGCCGAGCTGGCGCAGCATGTTCGCGACCTGTGCACGGTGGTGAACTTCGTGGATGACCAGTTGCGTGAACTGGTCCGCCGGCGTGGCCGTCACCATGATCCGCTTGCCTTCATCCGTCGTCACGCGGTACGACAGTCGTGCGTTCCAGTCGGGTATCGACGCAATCGCCCGGCGAGTTTCGTCGCTTTGATTGGTCCACAAGCGCTCGAGTTCCGCCGCCGCGGGCGGGCGTTCCTCGTTCACGGGCCAGTTCTCGTAGGGCGGCACATCGCGTCCGAGCATCCGCTGGACGTAGTACCACTCGCTCACCATCACGTGGGTGAGCGTCCGGGCGATGGAACCGGGTCCGATGGCGAAGGCGCGCGTGTACTGCTCCTCGTTCAGGCCGCGAACGCGGTCGAAGACCAGTGCGCGCGTCTTTTCCAGGTACGCGTAGAGACGGAGCGGATCAACGTTCATGGCGATGTTCTCCCTCGGGGCCGTCGCCCCTCCGACTTGCACACGGTGGGCGCGTTCAGCCTTCGCCCTGCGCCTTGCTGAAGGCTTCCGCGCCGTCGATCACCTGAAGCTTCTCGACATGCATCCAGCGATGTTCGGCGCCGATACGATGGAGCACCGCGGCGAGATTGGCGTCCAGCATCTCCGGTCCGTCCGCGAGCGAAGCGCCGGCGGCGCGGCCGGGCGAGGCCGCGAGCGCTTCCTTCATCACGAACCTGCAGCGATAGTGATCCACGCAATCCACGAGATCGCTGGGCAGAGGATAGACCTTCACGCCCCGGTTGGCGCACGAGGCCAGGGCCATCCCGGTGCCTTCGACGAGGCGCTCGAGGCTTTTGCCGAGGGAGACGGGATCGAGTCCGGATTCGATGAAGACGTCCGCGCCGACCACTTTTCTGGACTTCGGCCGGACGAGGACCGGATCGCGGGCGACCGAAGGCAGCTTGAGGGGATGATGTTCGCGCGCCGCGAAGCGGCTCGGGCGGCGACCGAGGTTGCGGATCACCGCGTCCGTGAACTCGGTCGTGGTCGAAGCGACCCGCTCGCCGCCGACGTCCGCAGTCCTGGCCTCGCCGCGTTCGAGTGTGAAGAGGACGGCGTTCTCGATCGTGGCGCCGGCGGCGAACTCGCCCATGTGGCGGAGCATCATGGCGGCGGAGAGGATCAGCGCGGTGGGGTTGGCGACGTTCTTGCCCGCGATGTTCGGGGCCGAGCCGTGGACCGCTTCGAACATCACGACTTCATTGCCGATGTTCGCCGAGGGCGCGAACCCCAGACCGCCGACCAGGCCGCTGGTGAGATCGCTGAGGATGTCGCCGTTCATGTTGGACGTGACGATGACCTCGAACTGCTCCGGGAAGCGCACGAGCTGGTGCGCGCAGTTGTCGATGATGATGTGCTCGGCGCGTATCTGCGGGTATTCCCTGGCGACGTCCTCGAAAGTGCGTTTGAGAAGGCCCTCGGTCATCTTCATGATGTTGGCCTTGGTCGCGCAGTGCACGCATTTGCGCCCTTCCGCGACCGCCAGCTCGAAGGCCAGACGCACGATCTTTTCGCATCCCTTGCGCGACATCAGCTTCAGACACTGGGCGACGCCCGGCGTCTGCATGTGCTCGACGCCGGCGTACAAATCCTCGACGTTCTCGCGTACGACGACGAGATCGACGCCCCGTGCGGAGAAGAGCGTGGGAACGCCGGGCAGCTCGCGCGCGGGTCGGATGTTCGCGTACAGCTCGAAGAGGACGCGCAGCGTGACATTCGCGCTCTTCTCTCCGTATCCGACCGGAGTCTCGAGCGGCCCCTTGAGCACCAGCCGGTTGCGCCGGATGGATGCGATGGTGTCGTCCGGAACGCCGGTGGCGATCCCCTTGCGGAAGACGGAGGCGCCGGCCTCGGCCGGTTCCCACTCGATCGGAGCACCGACCGCTTCGATGACGCGACACGTGGCCGCGATGACCTCAGGGCCGATACCGTCTCCGGGGATGAGGGTGACTTTGCGCTTGGTGCGTTGATCCGCGGTGCTCATGGGTGGCTCGGTGTAAACGTGGCGCATCAAAAAAGGAGACAGATGATAGCGACCGGTTCCGCAGGCGCGACGGCGTCGTCCGGAGCGGAGCGGCACCGCGCTCAATGAAAACGGGCCGCTTATCGCGGCCCGGTCCATGCGACGCGAAAGCGGGGCGCAAACGCCCCGCTCCGTGCTCGATCACTTGGAGAATTTCTCCCATGCCTCGACCACCGCTTTACCAAGCTCCTGGAGCATCGGCTCCAGTTCGGCGCTGAGGTTCTGCCAGGTCTCGGCCCCTGCGGCCTTCAGCTCGGCAAGCTTGGCCTTCACGGCATCGAACTGCTTGTCGATCTCAGCGAGGGCGGCCTCCGCCGCGGGCTTCAGTTCCGCGGACATGGTTTCGAGCTTGGCGCGGACCTCATCCGCCTTGAGCTTCAGCTCTTCGAGCGTCGTCTCTGCACCCGAAACGACGGCATCGCGCGCTTCCTGATACAGCTCGGCCGCCTTCTCTTCGACGGTTTCCACTGTCTCACCGGCCTTCTCGGCAACCTCTCCGGCGGCTTCCTTGACCGTTGCGGCCGCCTTCTCGGCGTCCTTCTTCTCGCAGCCGGTCGCGGACAGCGCGGCCGCAAAGAGGAGCATTGCAGCAGTTGTCCTGTACATGATTTTGACTCCTGTTCGGCATCGAGGAAGCTCGCCGAACAACCCCGGGAACGCCCGGCATCGCTTGGCAGCTTCCATCTCGAGCCGTCCATATGTTAGGAGTTCCGGGGCATCCGTTCCGATCCACGGGCAAGGTGCGGTGTTCCTGCGGTACACTGTCCGGCACGAAAGGAACTGCATCCATGCTTCAGTGCTCTGCGCGGTTTGTCCCGGCGATATCCATCTGCATTGCCGCGTTCGCGGCCGAATCGCTCGCGGGGGAGCTTACGCCCCTTGAGCAAGCCCAGGGCTGGAAGCTTCTGACCGGAGAGGACGGCGCGGCGCACTGGCGGGCCTATCGAGGTGAATCATTCCCGGCGCAGGGGTGGACGCTCAAGGATGGCGTTCTGACGCATGCCGCGGGCGGCGGAGGCGGCGACATCGTGACGCGCGAGGAGTACGACGATTTCGAGCTGGTCTTCGAGTTCCGCACGGCGCCGAAGGCCAACTCGGGAGTCATCTATCGTGTTTCAGAGAAGCACGATGCGCCGTGGATGACCGGTCCGGAGTTCCAGATTCTCGATGATGCAGGCAATGCTCTTGCGAGCGACCATCCGCACTCCGCCGGCGCCATGTACGACCTGTACGTGCCCGTGGCGGGCAAGCAGTTGAGGGAGTCGAAGGACGGCGCCGTCGCATGGAACGAGGGACGCATCATCATCCGCAACGGCGTGGTGCAGCACTGGATCAACGGGGTGAAGGTCGTCGAAGCCCGCATGTTCGATGATGAGGGCCAGCCGACGCCGCAATGGCTGGAGAAGATCGCGGGGAGCAAGTTCAAGGATTACGAGGGATTCGGGCTTCAACCTTCCGGCCACATCGCGTTTCAGGATCACGGGGACGAGGTGTCGTTCCGCAACGTCAAGGTGCGGAGGCTCGGCCCCGGCGGGATGCCGAATGAAGTGATGCTCTTCAACGGCAGGAACCTCGATGGTCTGGTGCCGATCGTGCCGGAGGCGGAGTCCCTCGGCATCGAGCCGGCCTCGGTCTGGTCCGTGAAGGACGGCGTGCTCATCTGCGCCGGCATCCCCGCGGGATACATCCGCACCGCCGGCGACTACACGAACTTCATTCTCAAGCTCGAGTGGCGCTTCAGTCCGGTCACGAAAGCGGCGGGCAACAGCGGTGTGCTGTTCCGCATGGTGGGTGAGGACGTGGTGTGGCCCAAGAGCGTCGAGGCGCAGCTGATGTCGGGATCAGCGGGGGATTTCTTCGCCATCGGCGATTTCCCGATGACAACGGATCCCGCGCGGCGCAACGGTCGGCACACCCGGCGTACGCACACGGCCGAGCGCCCCGTCGGAGAATGGAACGAGTACGAGATCATCGTGAACAAGGGCGACGTGGTTCTGATCGTCAACGGCGAAGAGGTCAACCGTGCGACCGGCGTGGAGGAAGTGCCCGGCAAGATCTGCCTGCAGAGCGAGGGAGTGGAGATTCATTTCCGGAATGTGCGGTTGACGGAGCTGAAGTAGCAGCCATCAAGCCTGTTCCGACGGCGGCGGTCTTCGGAACGAGCACGCTCACTCCGCGGGAATCAGGCGAATGACCTTGCCGGGGTCGTTCAGCACGACGTAGATCGAGCCATCGGGGGCGCAGACCACGTCGCGCACCCGCCCGTGGCCGCGGATGATCTCCTCGCGCTCGGCGACGACCACCGGGGCGCTGCCCTGCCCGTCCGTGATGCGGAATCGATCCACGCTCTCGCCTGAAAGTCCGCCCGCGAAGAGGTCGCCCTTCCAGCCCGGGAAGACGCCGCCGGTCGAGACGGTCAGGCCGCAGACGCCGACGGACGGGAGCCATCGATCGATGGGCATGGCCAGCGCGCTGTCTGCTTTTCCCTGGGCATCCGTGCTGTCCGACCCGGTCAGAGGAGCCGGCTCGCGGCCGACGAGATCGGGGAACGGCACGGTGAGCGGCGCGCCGTTGTAGTTCATGCCGAAGCTGATGATGGGCCAGCCGTAATTGACACCCTTGCGGATGAGATTGAGTTCATCGCCGCCGCGAGGCCCGTGCTCGGTGTCCCAGAGCCTGCCCTGAAGATCGAAGACGAGGCCCTGCGGATTGCGGTGACCGTAGCTCCAGATGGATTCGTAGACATCCGGCTGTCCGACCAAGGGGTTGTCCGGAGGGATGGTTCCATCGTCCTTCACGCGATGAATCTTGCCGTTGGGGCGAGAGAGGTCCTGGGCCATGTCGGCCATGCCGCGTTCGCCGATCCCAAAGAAGAGGATGCTTGCGTCCTTCGGATCGAAGGCGATTTTGCAGCCGAAGTGCAGGTCGGTCGGAAGATAGTGCTCGGGCTTGGCCTGAAAGATGACCTGCTCGTCGGTCCACGCGGGGGGGTCCGTATCGGAGAGGCGGCCCCGAACGATCTTGGTCATGCCCGTATTGCGGCCGGAGCGCTGGAGGGGATCGGAGAAAGCCAGATAGATCCACTTGTTCTTCGCGAAGTCGGGATGGAGGGCGATATCCATGAGACCGCCCTGGCCTCGGTTGCGGACTTGCGGGGTACCGGCCACCGGAGGGCTGAGCTTGCCGGCGGGCGTGCCGGTGGTGTGGACGAGAAGCTGGCCGTTGCGCTGGGAAAGGAGCATTCGACCATCTGGAAGGAACTCGATGGACCAGGGCGTGTCGCTGATGCCGCCGTCGATGACGGTTTCTATGCGGAAGTCGGCGTGCCGGGAATGAAAGACGCCCGAGGCGTCCGGGCGGGGGTTGCCGTTGCGCTTGCGCCGGTCGATGTCGCGAAGCTCGTGGATGTAGACGACGAGCGCCCAGATCTGCTCATCGCGGAGCGTCTGGCCGAAGGCCTCCATGCCGGACTCGGGCATGCCGAGCTTGATGGCGTCGAAGAGTTCGCGATCGGTGCCGCGTGCCTCTCCGTATGCCCACTCGTCATCAAGCAGGGTCCGGGTGCCCGCGCCGCCGCCCTGGCCGCGTGCTCCGTGACAGTTCTGGCAGTTGCTTTCCCAAAGGCCCACGACGCCGCCGGTACCGATGGCAAGGCCGGACTGGGCGAAAGCCTGTGCGGCGAAACTGAACGACAGCGAGGCGAGGATCACTCGGAGAGTCATGGCGTCCATGGTAGCGGGGAGAGGAGAAGTGGTGCGATGCCCCGATGTGCGCAGCGGGCACGGCAACGCGGTCAATCATCCTCCGCAAGGCGGAGACGGGTGACAAGCTCGGCGCGGCCGACGGGCTTGGAATCCGGCAGATCGAGAATGACGGCTTCGCCTGTCCGCATGGATTCCATTCCGGTCGGCCCGTGCAGAAGAACGCCGGCCAGATGTTCCAACTGAGGATTATGTCCGACGAAGGCGATCGGTCCTTGCTCCCCGCTCCGGAGAAGCTTCTCGATGAGTTCAATGGCAGCGGCGACGCCGTGCCCGATCTCGAGCACCGGCGCATGCTCAACTTCGAGATCGAGCTGCGCGGCGATGATCTGCGCGGTCTGGCGGGCGCGGGTGAACCCGCTGGCGAGCAGGCGGCGGGGGCGCATGCGCTTGCCGGCTGTCAGCTCGTCGGCAAGGTACCGCGACTGCCTGCGGCCGCGGGGCAGCAGTTCGCGGTCTTCATCACGGCCGGAGTCGGATTCCTTTTCGGCCTTGCCGTGGCGAATCAGGATGAGGCGCATGGGAATCTCTAGCGTGAGTCGGAGTGGGGGATTGTATCAGAGGCGGAAGCGGCTTCCGTCGGATGCGAACGTACCGGGGCGTGTAGACTGGGCGCGGCATGACCCGGGAACAGTCCGTCAGTGACACGCCCGCGATCCGGATGGTGATGATGCCGCATCACACGAACCCGCAGGGGACGATCTTCGGCGGGGTCATCCTGTCGCTGATCGACCAGGCTGCGTTCGTGGAGGCGGTGCGTCAGGCGAATCACCGGTACGTGACAGTGGCGATGGAAACGGTGGAGTTTCACAAGCCGGTGCACATGGGGGACGTGGTGAGTCTTTGGGCCAGGACAATCAAGATCGGGAGGACATCCATCCGGATTCACGTCGAGGTCATGGCCTTCCGCCCCGGCGATGGGAGCGAGTGTCGCGTGACGGAGGCCGACGTGGTGCTTGTGGCGGTCGATTCCTCGGGATCGCCGATCGAGGTGCGCAGCAAGGCGTCCTGAGCGGAGGCAGTGGCAGGCAACGTTGCGCCGGCCGCCGGTACCATGGGGCCATGAGCCGAAACACGGGGCATCACGCCGGTTCCGGGCAGGCCAAGTCAGGCGCCGGGACGGACGATCGCATACTCATCGAGTCGGTGCAGGCGGGCGGCTCGACGTTCAGCGTGTTCCAGCAGGGCCGGACGAAGGTGCTGGAGATCGACGGGCTTTGGCAGGGAGAGAACCGGCGGACGCACCAGATCATGGCTGCCCATGCGCCGATGATGCTGCTGCCATCGGCGCGGCGTGTGTGCGGCATCGGGCTGGGGGCGGGGACCACGTTTCGGCGCATGCTGATGTACGACATCGAGCGCATCGATTGCGTGGAGCTGGAACAGGCGGTGGTGGACCTCGCGCGGCGGCACTTCGACGGGGCGGCATGGATGGACGATCCGCGCGTGCGCATGATCGTCGGCGACGGCGCGGAGTTTCTTCGCAGCGAAGCGAGCGAGCAATACGACCTGATCTCCATCGAAGTGGGGCAGACGATCGCCGCGTCCGGTCCTCCCTCGTTCTATACGAGAGAGTTCCTTGAGCTGGCGCGCTCGCGGCTGAACAAGGACGGGATTGTCGCCAACCTCGTGCCGATCATCTCGCTGACTACCGAGGAGTTCCTGGCGATTGTGCGGGCGTTCATCGAGGTGCTGCCCGCCGCGGTGCTGTGGTGGAACGCCAACGAGCTGCTGCTGATCGGCGGCGCCGGTCGCGAGCCGAAGCTTTCGGCGCGGAGGCTGGAGCTGCTGCGGAACGACGCGAGGATTCGCGAGGATCTCGCGTACTCGCAGTGGGGCGGTCGGCCCTTCCACCTCAATGACCGCGCGAACTTCGCGGCGGGATTCCTGATCGGGCCGTCGGGCCTTCGGGCGATGGTCGGCGGCCAGCGGTCGGGCGCCGAGTCCGATCTTGTGATCCGGGCGAAGGAGGCGTGGGATCCCGAGCAGAACATGGCGCGCGAAGCCGCGATCACGGAGCTGGTGCGGAGAAATCTGCAGCCGATTGAGACGGTGCTGGAAGAATGTTTCCCGGAGAGTGAACTGCAACGCGCGCGAAGCGTGCGCGAGAAAAATCTTGCCAACATCGCATCGGCGGGGTTCGGTCGCTGGGCGCTGGTGGAGGCGTCCAAGGATCGTCTGGATTCGGCGCTCGCGTGCATGGGAAAGGCGTGGGCCGCCAATCCGGACAGCGTGATCGCCGCCGCTCTGTACGGCCCGGCGCTGCTGGCGCGGGGCCGGGCGAGCGAGGCCGCGGATGTTCATCGGCGCATCCTCGCAAGCGACTCCGAGAACGCGGAAGCGCGTGCCGGGCTGGGCAATGCGCTCTTTGCGCTCGGTCGATATGCGGAAGCGAGGGATCAGTACGAGGAGGCGCTGCGGATCAACCCGAATCTCGCGGAAGTGCGGAACAATCTCGGCTCCATCCTGCACAGGGAGGGCCGGGCGAGCGAGGCTGCGCAACAGTTTGCGGAGGCCGTGCGTCTCTCGCCGGGCAACGCGAAGTGGCTGACCAATCTTGCCACGGCACTGGCTGGGGCGGGGAAAGCGGCGGAGTCGATCGAGCGATTCGAAGAGGCGGCGCGGCTCGATCCCGAGAACGCCGATCTTCACTACAACTGGGGCAACAGTCTGCTGAACGCGGGCAGGTTCCTCGACGCGGTGGAACGGTACCGTCGCGCCCTGCAACTGCGGCCGCAGTTCGCCGAGGCGCTCGCGAACCTCGGGACTGCGCTTCGCGCGGCCGGAAAGCCGGGCGAAGCCGTGCAGCGGTTCCGTGAAGCATTGAAGCTCAATCCGCGTCTTGCGCCGGCGCACTTCGGATTGGGAGTCGCACTGCTCCAGATGAAGAAAGCGGATGAGGCGGAGCCGGCCCTTCGAGAGGCTCTGAAGCATGCGCCGGCTCTGTTCCAGGCACACGAGCAGCTCGGCGTCGCGCTGCTCCAGCGCGGGCGCAAGAGCGAAGCGGCCGCGGCCTTCAGGGCGGCGCTGGCGATCAATCCCGCCTACGGGCCGGCGCGCAAGGGGCTTGAGGAAGCGGGCGCCGACTGAAGCACGAGTCGCGGGCATCGCCTGGCGTCTGCGAAGCTCGGAACAGGAACCGAAGACGACGCGCGCGACGGGCGCTTCAGTACAATGTCACCATGCGACGGATCGCGCTGCTGACAACCGGGGGCACCATCGAGAAGGTGTACGACGAGTTCACCGGCAAGCTGGTGAACCGAGGTTCCATTGTTCGGCGGATGCTCGCTCGCCTCAAGCTCGTCGATACGGAAGTTCACCACCGCGAACTGATGAGCAAAGACAGCCTCGAGATGACCGACGAGGATCGGCGCAGCGTCGTGGAAGCGGCGCGAGCGGCTGCCGCGGCGGGGGAGGCGGTGGTCATCCTGCACGGCACCGATACGCTCTGTCAAACCGGCGAACTGCTGGCGCGCGAGCTGCCCGATGCATCGCTTCGTGTGCCGGTCATCCTGACGGGCGCGATGCGCCCGTTCGAGATGGAACAGTCGGATGCCCTTCAGAATCTGACGGAGGCGCTCTTCGCGACGAGCCTGCTCGCGCCGGGCGTGTACGTGGTCGCGCATGGGCGGGCGATCAAGTTCCCCGGAGTCGTGAAGAGCTACGAGGAAGGAACATTCGTCGTGCAGGCTCGCAACGCGCGAAGCGGTTGAAGGATTCGGCGCGTCCAGCGATCGGGAGAGAGCCGCACGTGCGGCTCCTCGGCAGGTTCCGCGAGCGATCAGTTTCGGCATCGTCGTCGGCGCAGACGCCGGGATGGATCGCGCTCGCGCCCGGCTATCCAGGCGGCTGGGCCGCGCACCATGCTCGCCACATCGAACGGAGCGCGTCGCCAAGCCGGCGGGCGAAGGTCGGTGCGTCGCAGAGCGGGGAGGCGAGCAGACGATCGCGAAGCGACGTGCGGAGCGAGCGGCGGTCATCCGCATCGCGTGCCAGATGGATCGCAAGCTGCACGTAAGCGTCGGGCGATTCGGCGACCAAGCGAGCGAGTCCAAGGTTGGAGAGGATGCTCAGGCCGACGCGCGAGGCGTGGCGGTCCCCGGCCAGCGCGATGACCGGCGCGCCCATGTAGAGCGCCTCGAAGGTGGTCGTTGTGCCGTTGTAGGGGAAGGAATCCAGTGCGATGTCCACGCGACCGTACTCCGCCAAGTGTTCCTGGATGGAGGGCGCGCGGGGCAGAACGCGCATGCGCGGGGCGTGCAGCCCGACTTCGCGCGCGAGTTCCTCCAAGCGGCCGCGAGAGGCGTTCGAATCCGGGTCGCTCGTCTTGATGAGGAGCGAGCTGCCCGGCACGGCGTCGAGAATCGACTTCCAGAGGCGGAAGAGCGGCACGTTGAGCTTGGGCACGGCGTTGAATGAGCCGAACACCACGCCGTCGGTCACTCCTGAACGATCGACGACGGGCGGCGCCCCCGAGATCGGCGCATAGCAGAGGAAAGATGGCGAGATGCGCACAATGTTTTCCACGCACCAGCGCTCGGCGCCCGGCGGATCGGTGAACGGATCGACGATCCGGTAGTCCATGCAGGGCAGGCCCGTGGTGCTGGGGTAGCCGAGGTACGTGGCTTGGATGGGCGCCGGCCGATGCAGAAAGATGCCCAGCCGGTTGCCCGAAGTCAGCCCGGCCAGGTCAACGAGGATGTCGACACCGTCGGCGCGGATGGCGTCGGCGGCGGCCGCGTCGTGCATGTGGATGATCGAGCGCCATTCGGAGGCAAGCTCCTGCAATCGAAGCGTGGTGCGGTCCGCCGTTTTCAGGCTGGCGTAGCAGATGACGTGGAACTGCACGCGATCGAAGTGCTTCAGGAACGGCTCGATGAAGAACGCGACGGAGTGGGAACGGAAGTCGGGGGAAACGAAGCCGATGCGAAGTATCCGATCCGGATCGGGACGATTTGCAAAGAGCGAGAGCGGGGGCGGCAGGGCGCCGCATGTCGTCCTGCCGTATGCCTGGTGCGCATGGAATATGTCTTCGGGGGAGACGCCGGGGACGTAGTTGAGCACGAATGCATGTGCGGCCGCAAGACGGGCCGAAGTGGGCATGCGGTGCAGGGCTTCGCGTGCGAATGCCGCGGCTTCGTCGGCCTTGCCCAGGCGGAAGAGAAGCAGGGCGTAGTTGGCCGCGCATGAGGGGTCGTCGGGCTGAAGCTCGATCGCACGTCCCAGCGAGGCCAGGGCTTCATGGACACGTCCCAGTTCGGTCAGCGCGTTCGCCGAGCCGATCAGAGCCTGCCGGGTATCGGGAGCGATCGAGAGCGCGGCTTGGAAAGCCGAGGCGGCTTCCTCATGGCGGCGCAGCATGACGCAGATGTGCCCCAGATTCGTCAGGAACGCCGGATCGCCGGGATCGGCGCGAACGGCGCTCTGAGCATGCGGCAGGGCTTCATCCGGGCGCCCCTGGTAGGCGAAGATGATCGCCGCGGTGTCATGGAGATCGGCGTGGTCCGGGGCCGCGGCCAGGCCGGATTGGATCGCTGCAAGCGCCTGGTCGTACAAGCCCATCTGAAGGAGCTGACGGGCCTGCATCAGCGTCAGTTCAGTGTGGTCCATGAGGTGCCCGGGGGAGAGGTGGAAGGTGGATCGGTTAGCCACGATACCTTCCGTGCGCGACGGCTCGTGCCCGAGCAAACTCGCGGGAGCATTCGAGCTTCTGAAAAAAAAGGCCCGGCTCGTGATGAGCGAGCCGGGCCGAACATGTTCACGTGGAAGACTTCAGTCAAGCGGACTTACGCGCGACGACGGCGCGCGACGACGAGGCTGCCGATGGCCAGCAGCGCGGCGGCGCCCGGGGTCGGGATGATCTTGCCCTTCACAACGAAGGGGAAGTCCTGAATGAAGTCCGGGGCGGTCGCCGGGTTGCCGGCGTCGATGGCGTCAATCCATCCGGTGGTGGTCAACTGACGGCCGTTCCAGCCGGGCAGGCCGCGCACGCCGGGGATCGTCACCGAGGGAACGAAAACGGAGGTTCCGGCGGTGGTGGGGGTGTACTGGAAGTCGATCCAGTAGGTGCCGGGGCCGAGGGACAGAGCGGTCGACCACTCCACTTCGCGAATGAGGCGAGTGGTTCCCTGTGGGCTACCGGGGGGCGGCGCAACCGTGTTGAAGATGCGGTACATGGTCGTGTTCGTCGTGGCGCTGTACGCCGCGGTTCCGATGACGACCGAGCCGACATCACCGGGCCGGCCGCTCCAGACATTGAAGCTGCCGCCGCTGATGGGATTGAAGGTGGCCGCGGAGCCGGTCTGATAGCCGTAGGTGCAGAACCCCGACACGTTCCAGACTTCGCCGACGGGAACAGTGAAGTCATCCGCCAGACGGAACGCGCCCGTGGTCCCGCTCACGTGACCGGAGAAGCCTGCAACGGTGTTGGACTGGGTCGGCAGATCGTTTGCCACTTCGCTCCACGTGAATCCGACGGGCGCTGCCCGTCCGCTGAGCGTAGTCGGGCCGGTGCTGAGCGGACCGTTGTTGTAGATCGGTCCGTTCGGGTTGGCCATCGCGCTGGCTGACACAGCCAGACCGACGACAGCGACGATGTGTGCTGCTCTCATGTTTCTTTCCTCTCCTTGCAAGGAACGAACTCACGAATGCCCGCCGCGGGCGAACACCGACCCCCGGCGAAAATCGCTTCACGGTGTACGCATCGCGAAAAAAAGTTCAGTTGTCGAATTGCGGCGGACGCGGCCGTGCGTGCACAACCCGAGGCGCGAAGCTGCCCGCGCGAAGGCATGCACGCGAAACGACAAAGTCGTCACCTTCCTCGCGACGTGTTTCCTCAACCATCCTTTCCGGCTCCCCCGAGCCGTTCGAGGTTGAACATAACCTATACCTTGTCCAGTCTGCCCTGCCGGTCATCAAATAGCAAGCTGGAAGTCGAGCAATATTGAGCACGGCCTGAGATTGAACGTGTGGTCTGCCAGGAGCGAGGCTGGGTGTTCCCGAACGAAGTGCAAAAATGGAGTCGATTTCAGCGTTCCGAGCTGGTTCTGCGGGTCAATATGGGCGATTTGCAGGCTCGACGGTCGCTTACTTCGCGCGTTTCTCTGCGGTGATGCAGAGTTGGGGCGGAGTGAAGAAGTACGCCCCGGGGGTTCGTTCCAGCACCTCCCACTCCTGTTCCCAAGCCTGGAAGTCTGCTGCCGTGAGCAGCCCGAGCTTGATGAGGCGGGGCAGGAAGCTGCGCAGGTAGGTCGCGGGCCAGTCCCACAGGGCATCGCCGGGGCGTGCCACGCGCTGCAGGGGAGCGATCTCTCGAACGCGAAGGCCATGCTTCTCCAACAAGGCGGGAACATGCATGGCGACCCGGGGATTGGCCTGACGGTCGGCGTAGGCTTTGAGGATGGCCCCGCGAATCACTTCGAGCGTGTCGCTGAAAGGCGCCCAGAAGAGCGCGGGCCAGTTGCAGTAGTCCTGCACTGCGAAGGCGGCGCCTGGGCGCAAGGCTCGTGCGACGCCGACGATCACAGCCTCGGGATCCGGAGTGAAGCTCAGGACCCAGCGTGCGTACGCCCCGTCCACGGAGGCCAGCGAGAGGGAAAGCCGCTGCACGTCGGCCTGCACGGTCTCGATCGGGGCGGAGCTGGGAGGACGCGGAGCGCGGTTGAGGTAGTCGAGGAACGCCGGGGATTCGTCCACGGCCAACACCTTGCCTCGCGGTCCCAGACTCTGTGCCAGGTCGATGGTCGCAAACCCTGGGCCGCAGCCGACGTCCATGATGGTCTTGCCGCGTCCGAAGCCGGCTCGCTCCCAGTGGGCCGCGGCAGAGTCGGACCAGAGGCGGTGCTGGAAGGAGAGGCGTTCCAGCTCAACGGCGTCGGTGCCGAGGACATACTCCGTTCGTGTGGCAATCTGCGTGGACATGGAAGGCAATTGTAGGGGTGGACGGGATGCAGCGTGAAGAGAGGGAGGCGGGGAGTCTCGTGCAAGATCGCGCCGGCGCATGTCCGGGATCGCGCAATGGGTCGCAAGTGCGGACAATTCGGGGCACTTGCAGCTAGGCGCGAGGAGCGTCGCTGTTAGAATGGCTGCGTTGTAAGCCTTCGCGGCGGCGGGGGACCTTCGGGTCGCCGGCGCGATCGGCTGCATGTGTTCACGGCCGAATGAGCCGCGTAAAGGGAGGCAGGAAATGCGTCATGCTGTCGAGGTAGCTGTTTTTGTTGCTGCGGCGCTGGGTGGAAGTGCGTCCGCACAGTATCTCATGGTCCCGGACAGCGGAGCGGGCGACCGGATCATGCTCTTCCGTCAGTCGGACGGTTCGCTCGTGGATGCGAACTGGATCACGGACATCGGCCAGCCCTACATCTTCACTACGCCCAAGGAAGCGGGGCAGGTCGGGAACGAGATCTGGGTGACGGACCAGGTGGCGGATGCGATTCATCGCTTCGACCTCGATCGGAACTTCCTCGGAAGCATCACGACGATGTCGAACGGCGCCAACCTCGACAACATCCGCGGATTCGGCTTTGACGGCAGCAAGGTGTACGTCACTGTGTTTCACGGCACCGCGGCCAACCGCGGCATCGCCGTGTACAGCCCGGCGGGCGTTCCCACGGCGTTCTTTGCTTCCGGCACGAACCCGAGTTTCTTCGATGTCACGTTCCATGGCGATAATCTGCTTGTGACCAACAGTACTACGGACGCGATGGAGCGCCGCAGCAGCAGCGACGGCTCATTCATCAACAACTTTGCATCGAACATGGACTTCGTGCAGCAGGGGGACATGCTGCCGGACGGAACCTACATCGCCACGGCGAGCATCGGCGCGATCGGCAACGAGGGCGTGTATCGCTTCAATCCGGACGGCTCGCTCCATACGTACATCAACACCGAGGTGCTGAAGATCGCCTTCGGCGAGCATGTGCCGCGGGCAGCGTGGCTGCTGGATGATGGCGAGTACCTCATCGCGACGAGCAACGGCGTGTACAAGACGGTGAACCAGGGCGTGTCCTACACCCAGATCCTCGCGGGCGTCGATGCGCAGTACATCCGGCCGTTCGTCATCCCCGGGCCGGGTGCGGCCGCGGTGATCGCGCTGGGCGCGGGCGGATTCGTCGTCCGTCGCCGGCGTTGAGCGGCATCTCGCCGGTCCCGATTCCGAGAGAGAATCGTGCCGCCCGGGCGCCCGTCCGGGCGGCTTTCATTTCACGGAAAGCAGGGGGTCTCGGGGTGCGGGGGCGAGTTGAACGCGGTGGCCCAGTGGGATGGCCGGCTGTCCGCCGGGCAACGGCACGCGTCAATCTCCGTGCATCTCGCGCAGGCGCGTGCTCAGCCGAAGGAGCAGTTGAACGCGCTCGAACTCGTTCAGCCATTCCTGCAGGCATGCGGCCAGTTCATCATCCGGAACCGGGGCACCGGGCACAGGACACGCCGGTCCAAGCTGGCGTGCTGCGGCTGCACGATAGCGCGAAAGGGTTCGATCGCCGAGCAGCGATACGAACTCGAAGTCCTCGGCCATGAAAATGGCGGTGGGGACGCGATGACCCGCGTTGATCATGATCCTGTCGGCGAGGTCATGGTGCTGGTCGCGGTCCACGAACCGCAGGTGGATTTTGTCGGGGTTGGATTCGGCAATACGCGCGATCAAGGGGCACTGCTGCACGCAGTCGCCGCACCAAGTTCCCGAAACCACGAGAACATTCATCTCGCGGTGGAAGCCCTTGAGAAGGGCAGTCTGTGCGGGGGTGAGCGTCGAACGCTGGTTCATGGCGTCCCAGCGGGGTCTTTCGCCGGGTTTGGCAGTCGAGACATAGGCCGCGTAGGGCAGCCCCGCTTGGAACTTGGAACGGAGGAACTCGGCGCTGAGCATGCCATCGTCCGGAGAGAACTGCGACGGGCGCGGGCGGCCCGCCCGAGCGGTTCGATGGGTGTCGCGGCGGTTGGCCGCCGGAAGAATGACCCCACGGGGATTCGAACCCCGGTTTTCACCGTGAAAGGGTGACGTCCTAGACCGGGCTAGACGATGGGGCCGGACGGGGCGGATTGTAGCCGCGGCCAAGGCCGACCGCGGGGGCCGGTCTCCGGTTTGTGGACATGCCCGGTCGGGTCTGACTTCGGGTCTGGAAATGCCGATGATATCGCCATGGGCGACGGCGAGGCATCGAAACGCGGGGTGTGGAAAGATCGGGTGCGTTGGGCACGGCGCCCCGTCGTCCTTCGGCTCACGGGCTTCGTGGTCGCCGTGGTCGCTTTCCTGAGCGTGGCGAGCATCATCGACCCGGACGAAAGCTCGGCCCGCGTGGGCAAGGCGCCCCGGTCCAATCGTCTAGAACTTGAGAGCCAGACGGTCGCGCCAGGGGACACGGCGGCGGTGGATGCGGCATCGGTGATGGCCGCGGCGGGATCGCTCGGGCAGCTCGAGAGCCGGGACGGGCGCTACAGAGTGCTGATCCACGGCGGATCGGGTCGCCCCCTCTACACCGTGATGGACGAGTCGGGCAAGGTGCTCGTGGAGCGAGGGGACGTGGAGCAGGTGTACGAGGCGGTGCCGGAACTCGACCTGCGCGACCTTGTTGCGCTTACGGTCGGCGAGGTCGAAGTCGAGAACGAGCATTGACGATCTCCTGTAGCCTGCCAGCGTGCGCCCTGCCGTCGTCGTGGTGTGCCCGCTTGAGATCGAGCGTCGGGCGGTTGCGTCCGTCGCGGCGCGATTCGGCGTACCGCTGATCCGCAGCGGACCCGGTCCGGCGGGCGTGCGAAGCGCGGTCGAGGGGGTTTCCACGCAACAGGATTCGATCCTGATTCTCGCCGGATTGGCAGGCGCCCTGCGCGAAGCTGAAGGCGTTTTCCGAGTGGAGGTTGTGCTGGACAAGTCGGGACGGAGGTGGGAGTGTCCGTGGGCAGGTTCTCTCGGCGGGTGGCGGACGGCCATGGTTCTGGGGGTTGATCGTCCGGTGCTTTCGGCGCATGAAAAGCGCCGACTGGCGGAGGAGCATCCGTCGGCCATGCTCGTGGACATGGAATCGCACGCCTTCGCGAGTGCATGCGAAATCCGCGGGCTGCGATGGTTGATCCTGCGCTCCGTGAGCGATGGGCCGCAGGACGAGCTTCCGGCTCAGGCTCCGAGCTGGGTCGACGCGGCGGGGAGAACGCGACCGATGCGCGTGGCATTCGATCTCGTGCGGCACCCGCGGGAGGTGCCGCACACCATCCGGCTTGCCCATGCAGCGCGCAGGGCATTGAAGGACTTGCGGAACGGGGTGGAGGGTATGCTCTCGGCGCTCGCCGACTGAACGGGCGAGCAGGCGAACGATGCGTGAGTGAAGGGGCTGACATTCCGACCGGCCAAGTGCCCGTGCCCGCCGAAGCACGGCTGTTGCTGGTGTATGGAGGGACGTTCGACCCGCCGCACAGAGCGCACGTGGAGCTGCCGTCGCTGGCGCGCGATGCGATCAAGGCCGACTGGCTGCTGTATGTGCCGGCAGGGGAAGGGGGCGCGCCGCTGCGGGGCGAGACTCCGGGGTTTTCAGCGCGCGAACGCCTGGAGATGCTGCGGGCGGCGCTGCGCGGAAGGAGCAGGGTGTCGATCTCGACCATCGAAATCGACCGTCCGGCGCAGGAGGGGCCTTGTTACACGGTTGACACCGTGCGAAAGCTTCGAGCGGCGCTGCCGGCGCACACGGCGATGCGCCTGCTCATCGGCGCGGACCAGGCGGCACAGTTCCACCGGTGGCGTGAAGCGCGGACGCTGATCGAACTGGCTGAACCGGTCGTGATGCTTCGCGCTCCGGTGGAGACATGGGAGAAACTCGCGGGCGCGATGCGGTCAACGGGAGGATTCTGGTCGGATTCGGAGCTTCAGCAGTGGGGAGGGCGCACGATCGAACTGCCGCTGATGGACATCAGCGCTACGCGGGTCAGGGAGCTTCTGGTGCGCGGGCAGGATGGCGCCGCGGAGCTGCGGAAGCTTGTCCCGGAACCGGTCGTCGATTTCATTCGGAATCGGCGCCGCTGAAGGAAAACCGTTCATAGTCCGCGGTCACCGCAACGCGGTTCATCGCGTCACGGGAAGGGGTACCCGCCGCGTCAGTTCGGAGACGGGTCGAGCGATGAGGTCGTAACCATCGGCGCCGACAATGGTGCAGCGGACCAGTTCGCCCGGCGCAAGCCGTTCGCGCGAAAAGACATAGGTGAGAGCGTCGATGTCGGGGGCCTGGAAATAGGCCCTGCCCTTGTGCAGGGTGCCCTCTCCGCCCTTCACGCCGGAGACACCCGGCGTGTCGCGCAGACGCGAGGTGAGCGGCTTGTCAATCAGGACATCGAACTGGCAGCCGGAGTTGACGGGGTCGGCTTCATTGAACTGGTCGGCGAGAAACTTCGCCTGTTCGAAGGCGATCTCCTGCTGCAGACGCATGATCTCATCCCTGCGCTCCGCCTTGACTTCCGGCGGGACATGCAGAGCCGGATCGAGGTCCATCGAGCCTGCGCGCGTTCCCTCTTCCCTCGAATACTCGAAGACCCCGAGCGCATCGAAGGCCAGTTCCCCGACGAAATCCAGGAGTTGTTCGTGATCGTCCTCGGTTTCGCCGGGGAAGCCCGTGATGAATGTGGTGCGGATGGCGATGCCGGGGATGCGCTCGCGCAGCTTGAGAATCAGCCTGCGCTGTTGCTCGGCCGTGACGTTGCGCCGCATCAGTTCCAGCATGCGGTCGGATGCGTGCTGCAACGGCATGTCGATGTAGGGCAGGAGGCGGCCGTTGGCGCAGAGTTCGGCCAGTGCATCGATGATCCCATCCGAGAAGTTGGAGGGATAGGCGTACATGAGGCGGATCCAGCCGCCGGTCATTCCGCAGGGAGCACCGGATTCATCGAAAGCGCGGTTGACCGCCGCAATGGCCGCAGGGAGGCCTGTCGTCGGCGGATCTCTCCGCGCAGAGGCACCTCTTTTCATCCCGCTTTCGTCCGCGGGTGAACGGAAACCGATTCCGATGTCATCGCCGTAGGAAGTGGTGTCCTGTCCGATCAGGTTGATCTCGAAGGCCCCATCGGCGATGAGTTCGAGGGCTTCTGCGTGGATGCGATCGAGGGGCTTGGAGCGCATTTTCCCGCGGATCGAGGGGATGGTGCAGAAGGCGCAGTTCTGGTTGCAGCCCTCTGAAATGCGGAGATAGGCGTAGTGACGCGGGGTCAGGCGCAGTCGGGCGGAGTCATCCTCGAAGTACCCGACACCCTTGCCGTCCTTCCCGTTCACGGTCAGGCCGGCGGTACGAAGGCCGCGGTCGCGCGCGGCTACGAGCGCATTGGCGGTGATCCAATAGGGGGGAGATTTCTCATCGCCGGGGCGGTCATCGGCGGTTCGCGCCCCTTCACCCTTGACCGCTTCGATGATGTGGTCGCGATCGAAGACGCCGATCATGGCGTCGATGCCCGGCGCCCATTCGAGCATCTTGGCACGGTGACGCTGGACAAGGCAGCCGGCAACGACGACGCGCCGCACCTCTCCCCGGCGCTTGCGATCGATCGCGTCGCGGATCACCTGCAACGACTCTTCCTTGGAGGCATCGAGGAATCCGCACGTGTTGATCACGATCGCGTCCACGCGATGAGGGGCGCGGTGGGCCTGATCGGCTCTGGGGACATGCGCGCCTTCGTGGCCGCCTTCTCCTTCACAGGCGTGATCGTCTCCGCATGCATCCCACGCCACGGGCATGATGCCGTCCTCGGCGAGCAGGCCGAGCATCTTCTCGGAGTCCACGAGATTCTTCGGGCAGCCGAGACTGACGAAGGAGACCGTGCGAACGGCGGCGGGAGCGGGATTGTTCGCATGGGTACGGGGCATCGGTCGATCCGGGGCGGGATGGTAGCACCGCCGGAAGACCGCGGATCATCAAAGTGCAGGTAGGGCCGCTTGGGCGCGCTGCCCCGGGTCGCTTGTCGGGTGGAAGTGCGACGAACGAGAGTCGGTCAGTTGCCCTTGGGGCCGGGTTTCGGTCCGCCGCCTCCGGCGCCGCCCGCGGTTGCGCTGTTGCTCGAAGCGCCGCCGGTTCTCCGGGCGGCGCCCACCTGGGCGCCGCGTGCAGCGGGGCCGCTGCCCGACCAGAACGAATACCCGCCGAGCTGACGGTGAATGTAGTCGGGAGCGTTAATCAGGAATGTTCCGTTGTAGAAGCGGATGGTGCCGCCGTCGCCGCCGTTGTCCTGCCACTGGTCGGGTTCGACGAACGTGATGATGAGGTCGAGGATCTCGTCCGCGCGTTCCTGCTCGGAGGGACCGGGCTGGCCGGCATCCTCCTCGTCCTCGAAGATGGAGCCGCCCTGTCCGCCTCCGCCTCCGCCGCCGCCCTGACCCTGCTGCAGGACGGACTCGAGATCAAGCTCGGGAACTTCGGCGTAATCGGGAATCACGAACAGGAGGTCCTGAATGTCGTAGACCTTCAGTTCCTTGTGCTTGTTCAATCGCGCCTTGGGGCCGAACTCCAGCGCGCCGCTCCTGGTGATCTGCCACGTGCTCTCATTGAAGCCGTCGCCGGTCTTTTCAAGGATGCGCTCGAGGAAGTCGATCGCGCGAACTTCCTTCACAGAGAGCGTGATAAGCATGTCCTTGTCGAGGCCTTCGGTCGACTTGTCATCGAGCCAGAGCGGTTCAAGGTCGGCGCCGGTGAAGTCCTTGAGGAACTTGATGGCGTCCTCGAGGCGCGTCTCATCGAGTTCGACGGTGATCGGACGCTGCATGCGCTGCATGGTCGCGGCGCGGGGATCGGACGCGCGCACCACGGGCGTTCCATCGCCCCTCGCGGCCGAGGGAGCGGACGGCTGCCCAAGGCCGGTGGAAGTCGGGACGACAATGCCCGTACAGATCAGCGCGATCAGCATCCGGTTCATGGCAACCCTGCCCCTTCTCCGGCGAAGATTGTTCGCCGGCACTCGAATGAATCTTACGCTCGCATCGACCCGACCACCACCCGAATGAACGGGAAACCTCAACTTCAGTCAGATTGGACGGTTCGTTTTCCCGGAAGTTCCGGCTCTTCGTGGCGGGTTCGGGGATTCGGGGCCTTGGGGGGGTGCCAGCGAGTTCGGCGGGCGAGCCGGTCAGCGCCCCGCGTGGCGGCTTGAGGCTTCCAGCAGTTCGCAGGTTGCCAGCAGGGCCAGAGAGGTCGGGCCGAGCGCGGCTCGCTGTTCCCAGAGGGCGGGGCGCACGCCGCCTATGGATCGCTCCGCATCGCGGAACATGTGCATGGCGCTTCGATCGATCGAGAGCTGCATGGCGAATCGAAATGCAAGTTGAAGGCGGGACGCCTCGGCGAGCATCTCGTCGTTGTCGGTGAGGCGATGATCTCCGAGCATGGTCGCGAGGAAGGCCACGGGTCGAAGGGATGACCACGTCGGCAGCGACGGCAGGCCGGCCTCGGTCCGCGTGAACACGATGCCCCCGGCGAAATCGGCGCCGCGGACACCGGTGTCCGCATCCGAAAGCTGATGGCGCCAGGTCTCATCACGAAACTGGCGCAGCATGAGTTCGGAAGGAATCTCACCGTCGCCGGAGAGGTCAAGTTCCGCCCAGCCGGCCCACGGCATCAGCGAGGCAACGTCTCCGAACGAAGTTTCACGGAGCAGCGCTCGGAGCGCTCGCTCGGCCTCTGCGGCCAGCGGGCTTTTCTCATCGGTGTTGTGCCGCGCGGCACACGCCAAGGCGTAAACGCACAAAGCCTTTTCGGCGGGCGTCAACACGCGGCCGGATCCGGCTTTGCCGGAAATGTCGGTGCGAACGCGCTGAAGCGCCGACGCTGCGAATGCATCCGTCGCGGGTTCGGAGGAGGGGTTATCGGCACGCGCGGGGAGTCTTCGCAGAGCACTGTGTGCGATGACGAACGCCGCGGCCGACGGCGCGTCGGCCAGAGGATCCGCCTCGCCATCCTCGACGATGACCAGCTCGCGGACGATGCGGCGCGCGAGGTCGGCCGCAGCGCCGGCGGTTTCGGCATGAGCGCCGGGACACCCGGCATACCGAGAAAGCGCAAAGCAGGCGATGCCCTGATCGAGCGGCGATGCGACCAGTGGGTCATAGCGGTCCAGGAGCGGCGCGTAGTCGCCGGTCAAGCCCATGCTCAGTGGCTTGTCCTCGGTGCGAGGCCAGGCGTGCGTGAGCAGGTGGGCCGCGAGGCGGTCCGCGAACCGGCGAAGGCCCTGTTCCGAAACGTCGGATCGGGGAATGATGGCGCCGCCCCGGTGCAGGAAGATCGGCGCTGCTTCCGGCGTGATCTGCGCAAGGTGACACGCTTCGAAGGAGTAGATCACCAGCCCGTGCCGCTCGCGGAGTTCGGAGAGTCGGACGGGAGGAAGCCGCAGTTCGGCGATGGCGGCCTCCATGCCCTGCTGGGGAAGCCAGTTCATCGAGAGCTGTGTGCCCGGGAACACAGCGGCGATGGCTCCGGCAACGCGCGCGGCGACGCCGTGCCGTCCCGGATCAAGCGATGCGACCGCAGCGCCGGTGGTATCGCCGAGCAGGGGGGTCAATGTGCCGGCAATCTGAAGGTCGATGGTGACCCGTCGGGCGATGTCGCGCATGCGGTCGCTTCTCAGAGCGTCATTCTCGACGGGGGCGTTGGCGTCCGCCTCTGCGAGCGCGGCTCGCGCCGCGCGCCAGACACATTCACCATCGCCTTCCATTGCGACGACGCGCCCGATGACGCGCCCGTTGAGTCGCAGCGTAACGCAGGCGCCTGTTGAACCCGCCGGATCGAGCGGTTGAGCATTCTCGGGCGTCGACCATTGCCGGATCCAGGATTCAACGGTTCGGTAGGCATTCATCGCCTCGGCAGGCGAAATCGTGGACGAAGCGTGAACGGCGGATGCGGCCGGCAGGAGGAACAACCCGGCAGCGAGGCATCGAGCGAGAGGAGGAACGCGCCGGCCGCGGGGCATCGATGTCGCGTTCGTGCAACGCCGTGCGATGAGCAGACGCAACAGATGGATGCAGCCTGTCGGTCGAGCGGGCGCGTTCTCGGACTGCAACCGTCTCGCGGGCTTCAAAAACCGGGCATGGCGGGCCATGAGGCTGAACAGGCACGGGATTTGAGTGTGTGTCATCCGAGTTCTCGCGGACATCTCAAGACAAGAGGGTATCGGACCCATGCTCGTTCGAGCGACCCACCATCTCGTTGGTCTGACGGACACCCGCAAGCGGGTGCTCCTGCTGACGCTTCTGACCTTCCTCGCCATGTGCTGAGGAGGCCGCGAAGCGATCGGAGAAAGACGGAATCCCGGGTATGAAAAAGGACCCGTGCGGGGGTGCGCACGGGTCCTGAATGTTGTGACGCGAAGACGGCGCCGAAGTTCCGCGGCGCGGGATCGGGGCCGTCAGGAAAGCCGGATTTTGTCCGACCCCATGGCGTCGTGCTCGTCCATGCCGCCTCGTGCGGGATGGCCCGGCCGCCCTTCGGCACGCTCGGCGCGCGACTCTTCGACGGCGCCCCACTGGGCACGCTTGAGGGACAGACCGATCTTGCGCTCGGTCGTATCGACGCGGAGGATCTTGACATCCACCTCTTCGTTGGGCTTGACCACGTCGTGGGGATTCTCGACCTTGTGGTCGGCAAGTTCGGAGATGTGCAGCAGGCCTTCGAGGTCGTCTTCGAGTTCGACGAAGACGCCGAAGTTCGTGATCTTGGTCACCTTGCCGCGGACCACCATGCCCGGCTTGTAGGCATCGGGGATGGCATGCAGCCACGGATCCTCGGTGAGCTGCTTCATGCCGAGTGCGATGCGCTGCTTCTCGCGATCGACTTCGAGCACGACGCAGCGAACCGACTGGCCCTTCTGAAGGATCTCGCTCGGGTGAGCGACCTTCTTGGTCCACGACGTATCGGAGACGTGCAGCAGTCCGTCGATGCCCGGTTCGATCTCGACGAAGGCGCCGTAGTTCGCGAGGTTGCGGACCGTCCCTTCGATGATGGTGCCCGGCGGGTACTTCTCGGCGACAAGCTCCCAGGGATTGACCTCGGTCTGCTTCATGCCGAGCGAGATCTCCTGCTTGTTCTTGTCGATCTCGAGAACGACCACGTCCACTTCATCGCCGACCTTGACCAGCTCGGACGGGTGATTGATGCGGCGGGTCCAGCTCATCTCGGAGATATGCACGAGGCCCTCGATGCCGTCCTCGAGCCGGACGAACGCGCCGTAGGACATCAGGTTGACGACCTTGCCCTTCACGCGGCAGCCGATGGGGTACTTCTTCTCGATCTCCTCCCAGGGCGAAGCTTCCTTCTGCTTGAGGCCCAGGGCGATCTTCTCCTTCTCGAGATCGATGTTGAGCACCTTCACTTCGACCTTCTGATCGATCTTGAGCAGCTCGGAAGGATGGTTGATACGGCCCCAGGACATGTCGGTGACATGCAGGAGGCCGTCCAGCCCGCCGAGGTCGATGAAGGCGCCGAAGTCGGCGATGTTCTTCACGACACCCGTGACGATGTCGCCCTCCTTGATGGTGGTGAGGAGCCGCTTCTTGGCCTGCTCGCGCTCGTGTTCGATGAGCTTGCGGCGCGACACGACAATGTTGCGGCGCTCCTCATCGATCTTGATGATCTCGGCACGCACATCGCGACCGATGAAGTCCCCGATTTCGCCGGGCCGGCGGATATCCACCTGCGAAGCGGGCAGGAAGACGGGAACGCCGATGTCCACCAGCAGGCCGCCCTTGATCTTGCGCGTGACCTTGCCCTGCACGATGTCGCCCACGCGCGTGCTTTCGATGATGCGCTGCCAGTTGAGAATCCGATCGGCCTTGCGCTTGGAGATCTGCACCCTTCCGCCGTCGCCTTCGATGTCCTCCAGGAGCACCTGGATCACCTGGCCGACCTGAGGCGGCGTGTCGCCGAACTCTTCCTTGGGAACAAGTCCCTCGGACTTCAGCCCGACATCCACGACCACATCGTCGCCCGCGAATCCGATCACCTTGCCCGTGAGAATCGTCTCCGGCGCGAACTCCTTGACGGACTCCTGCATGAGCGCCGTCATGGGGTCTTCACCCGTGCCCCCAAGAGCGCGGCGGAGCATTTCCTCGGCTTCGCGGTCCGCGACCCCGAGCGACGCAATCAATGTCTCATCAACCATGTTGTATCAATCACCCTGCGCCCGATCGCCGGCCCGGCGCTTCGCGCCGCCCGCGGGATCGCGACCCCGCCGGCGGACGCCCACCGCGGATCACGGTGGAGTCAAAAAGGAGACGGAAACGCGCATCCGCCGGGGCAACACACCCCGGTGTCCGGATTCCCCTCCGCACGCCCGGGCCGACGCCGCGCGAGCAAGGGGAGAAAGACTATATCAACCCGCCTTGGGCGGCTCAATGGGCGGATGTGCCATCGAGAAAACGGAGCAGAATGCGGCGTTGTGGGGTCGTCAGGGGCAGAGCAAGGGCTTTGGCGGGAGCCATGAACCGGCCGCGAGCGGGTGCGGCCGGCTCGCCCGAAGGTACCTCCCACAGCGTGAAACGCACCACGCGATGCGTCGTCAGAAACGTAAACCCCGGTTGCCGGGCGGGAATCACGCGGGCAACGCCGAGCCAGGAAGCGATCCTGCGGGCGGACGGCGGGCGTCCCTCTCCCTGCGCCGTCTCAAGGGTCGGAGCCTGCCACTGCGACGCCCATAATCCGTGATCGGGCCGCTGTTCAATCAGCACCCATCCCGCGGCATCGCGGGCCAGCACGACCGCATGGTCGATCACCGTGCGCGGCGCGCGGCGTGTGATCCGCTGTGCTCGATCCTGCGTTCCTTTTGCCGCAGCGATGCAGTCGCCCCGAAGCGGGCACTTTCCGCACGCGGGCTTGCGCGCGGTGCAGACGGTCGCGCCGAGTTCCATGAGGGCCTCGGTATGGACGCCCGGGGCATCCGCGTGCGCCACCAGGGCCGCGGCTCGCTTCCAGATCGCCCGATCCGTCGCGCTGGTGGAGGCCGACTGATGGACTCCGTCGATTCGGAGAATCACGCGGCGAACATTGGCGTCAACCGCCGGCTCGGCGTGTCCGAATGCCAGGCTGGACACGGCGGCGGCGGTATAGCGCCCGATGCCCGGAAGCGCGAGGAGATCGGCCGTGCGGTCCGGGACTGCTCCCCCATGAACGCGAACGATGGTGCGGGCGGCCGCGTGCAATCCGCGCGCCCTGCGGTAATAGCCGAGGCCGGACCACTCGCGCAACAGCACCTGCTCGTCCGCGGAGGCCAACGCGCGGGGAGACGGGAAGCGACGCAGAAACGGCTCGAACCTCTCAACGACGCGCGCCACCTGCGTCTGCTGGAGCATGACTTCGCTGACGAGCGTCGCCCAGGGGTCGCGACGACCTGCTGGCGCATCCCGCCAAGGCAGATCCCTGGCATTCGCCGCGAACCATCGCGCCAGTGCGCGCACGATGCGCCGATCGCGGGCGGCTGCCGCCGTCCGTATCTGCCGGATACCGCGATTGCTCGGGGATGTTCTGGACATCGGCTACTGGGGAGCGGCCTGCTCGAGCACCTTGGCGACGTGGCGTTTGATCGGCGCCCATGATGCGCTCGGCTCGCGGCCGATGGTCATCCAATCGCGGTGCATGAGCAGATTGCGGATGCCCGGACAGGCGAAGAGGGCCTCGGCGAGCGTGCCCGGAGCGGCATCGCGCGGACTCAGGAATGAACGAGGCTCCGGAGCGGAGACGATGGGCGCATCCAGCACGCACTTGATCGCGTTCGGATTGGGTGTCGGCACAAACTGAATGATTTTCGCCATGGCCTTCGTCTGCAAGGCGGCGGATGTCAATCGGCGCACTCGACGCCCCATTCGCTGAGCAGAATATTGAGATCGGTTGAGTTCACGAATCCATCACCGTTGCAATCCGCACCCTGACCGGGGAAGACGGTCATGCCCCATGCGGTGAGCAGGATGTTGAGGTCGGTGGACCCGACCGTGCCATCGGAGTTGATGTCGGCGTGGCAGATGCCCGTGATCGGGTTGGGAACCGCAGTCATCAAGGGTGTGCTCACGATCGCCTCCGGCCGCGCATGGCGCACGACTTCATAGAACTCTTCGTCGGATACTTCGGTCTGCGCTTCGACATGCTCCACTCGGAAGACATTGGGATTCTGGATGGAGGCGTCGGGTTGAAGGGCGACGACGATCCAGAAGACCGCGGAGAACGAGGTCGTGGCTTGAGCATCGGCGCCTGCTTTGTTGAGCGAAATCTCCATTCTGCCGCTCGCGTTCACACTGGGCGGGAGCGAAGTGAGGATCAGGTCATTGAGGTCGAAGACGTCGTCTCCGTCGTCGCGATAGATTTCCACGCTCTGCAGGAGATTGTTCACCTCCGAGTTGGTCAGCGGACCAGAGGCGTCGAAGAAGTCGAGCGTGACGCCGGTCAGCTCGATGTTGACATCCTCCGTGGGAAAGTCGTGCCCGAGGTGGTGCATGTCCACCCTGAGCACGGCCTCGGCGTCGCCATCAAAGATGCTCTCGATGTTCTGGCTGAAAGTGTCCAGGTTCACCGATCCGCCCAGATTGTCGAAGAGGCGCACTCGATCGTCGGCGAAGGAAACCGCCGCGATGTCGGTCAAGCCGTCGGGATTGCCGCCCGGGCCGGTGAAGTCCGCGAGTGCGGACGCGTATGCCGCATCCGCGGTTCCCGAGATGGCATGAACGGTGAACGGGCTTCCGTCCGCCACGGATACGTTCTCGAACCAGAGCACTTCATCGTCAAAGCGGGCTACGCCGGCGCCGTCGATGTCGCCGTCGCCGTCGATGTCGCCCATCGCGATCCAGCACGCGCCGTCGTTGCCGAATGAAACGAACTGCTCCCCCCACAAGCCTTGCAGGTTGCGGAAGTAGAGGAATGCATCATCGTGGAGCGCCGCTGCGAAGACGTCGAGATCACCATCCCGGTCCGCGTCCGCGAGGGCGACGGAAACGGCTCCGTCGATGTCGCCCGCGGAGATGTCTTCAAGGGTGTAGGCGAAGATCGCCGGGTTCGTGCAGCGGAAGACGCGCACGCTGTCGTCATCGAACGACGCCACCACGATGTCAAGGTCGCCATCGGGTTCAATGTCGCCGACGGCGATGCCGCGCGGAGATGCGACGGTGTCGTTGAGCTGCACGTTCGTGGCAAAGCCGGGCGTCGCCTGGCCGTCATTGAGGTAGATGCGGATCTGGCCGGAAGAGGCGCTGGCGATGAAAACATCGAGATCGCCGTCGCCCTCGGCGTCGCCGACGGCCATGCCGGCCGGAGTGGCCAGGCCGAGCGTGATGGCGCGGACTGTGAAGCCCGGGCTTGCCGCGCCGTTGTTGTCGTACCAAAGCACGTCGCCGTCGAGAATGGAAGCGGAGACGGCGTCGGTATCGCCGTCCCGATCGAGGTCCACGGCCGCGACCGCCGCGACGCCGTCCGGGCGCAGACCGGGCGATGCGGAGTTGACGATCTCGATCGGGGGCGCCTGCGCACCGCTTTCCGAGTTTCGGATCCAGGCGACCGTGTCATCGAAGAACGAACCGACGACGAGATCCACTCGTCCATCACCGTCGATGTCGCCGGCGGCCGCGCACGTCGCGCCGTCCGCCCCCGTCCAGACGGTCGCCTCGCTGTTGAGGAAGCTCGACCCGGCATGGACGAGCAGGTTTGTCAGGTAGCTGAAGTTCGATCCGGATTGGCTTGAGAACGCGAGTTCCCGATCGCCGTCGCCGTCCAGGTCGCCCGCTGAGACGCTCTGTGTGGTTCCGAGGGAACCGTTGCCGAGCACGCGATCCGTGAAGCTGATGGTGGAAAGATACGGCCCGCGATTCTCGAGCAGGCGGATGTTGCCGTCGCCCGGACACGCGGCGGCGATATCCGGATCGCCATCCATGTCGAAGTCGGCGATGCAGACGTCTTCGGCGTCGGTTGCGTTGGAGATGATGACATGCTTCGTGAAGGTCGGATTCGAGGCGCCGTCGTTCTCGAACCACGACACGGAGTGATCCAGACCCGATGCCGCGACCACATCCAGATCACCGTCGCGATCGAGATCGGCCGCGGCCGCGCTATTGGCGCCGTCGGAAGCGGTATCGATGATTCGTTGGGTGAACGCAGGCTGGAGAGCGCCGTCGTTTTCGTACCAGGCGATTGTGTCGTCGAGGTTCGACGCGGAGAGGACGTCGATGTCGCCGTCGTCGTCGATATCGGCCGCGAAGACGTCGGTTGCACCGTCGGCAGCGGCCGAGATGAGATGTGCCGTGAATGTGGGGAACGAGGCACCATCGTTCTCGTACCACGCAATCTCGTCATCCTGGCTCGAAGCGGTCATGATGTCGGGATCGCCGTCGCCGTCGAGATCCGCGACGAAGACCGCGTTCGGACTGTCCGCGCCGTCGGTGACAAGGTGGGTCTGGAAGCCGCCGCCCACGTTTTCGTGCCAATGCACCACGTCGGCGTCCGGTGTGACGGAAACGACTTCCATGTCGCCATCGCGGTCAAGATCCGCGGCGAACACATCGACGACATGACTCGCTCCCGCGGCGATCGGCACCTGCGTGAAGCTCGGAGGTGCGCCCCCGTTGTTGACCAGGTAGAACACGGGTGTCGGTGAACCGGAGCCGCACAGGAAGTCTACGGTGCCGTCGAGGTCGATGTCCGCGAGGACCACGGCGCGCGACACGACACCGTCGACGATGTCGCCGAAAAGGTCGAACGGGTACGGCCCCGCCGGTCCGCCGCTGACTTCCTGGAACTCGTGGGCGCCCATGTCCACGATGGGTGGAGTGCCGGAGCCGGTGTCCGCGACGCCGGGGTCGTCTACGAAGCGAGGACTGCCCAGTTGGTCGTAGGGCAGGGATTCCGTGTCATTTGAATCGCCGTCGAGATCGGAGAAATCCTGTGAGACCTGGTTGTTGTTTCCGGCATCGATGCACGGGGAGTTGTCGGAGAGGCGCAGATCGTCATCCAGCGTGCCCAGTGCGTCGTCGGCGCCGTCCGGGTCCTGAAAGAGCGGATCGGCGTTGATATTCCCGCCGATGGTGGCGATCCCCTGCACGTCGCAGAACGAGAAGTTCGGGCTGCCGGCACCGAACTGATCCGGGATGTTCCCCCACAGAATGGAGTTCGTGAACAGGATCGGTCCGGTGACGGCTCCGCCCGAGATCGGGGATGAGTTCGCGAAGAACGTGGAGCAATCCACGAACGCTTCTCCCGTGATGGCGCCGCCGCCCGCGCCCGACGCGTCATCGCATGAGTTCGTAGAGAACACGCAGTTCGCGAAGAGCGCCTTCGAGGATCCGACGCTCGCCGCGCCGCCTTCGCCGGCGGAGTTGCCTGCGAACACGCACGACGTGAAGATCGCGATGGAGAAGTTGACGCCGACCGCGCCACCGGATGTGTCCGCGGAGTTCGTTTCAAATCCCGACTGAACGATCTGACCCGATGAATCGTCGACGTACAACCCGCCGCCGGACAGCCCGGCACCATTTCCCATGAACGTGCAGCTTTCAATCAGGAAATGGCCGGTTTCGTACATACGGATGGCACCGCCCGTACCGAAAGCATCGTTGCCTTCGAACCCGCAGTAGGAAATCGAGACGGTATCACCGCCGACGAAATCGATGGCGCCCCCGTTCCCGGCTTGGTTGCCTGAAAAGGTGCAGTTCTCGATGGTCGCGCTTCCCCCGATGGCTCCAATCGCCCCGCCCGCATCATTCCTGCTGTCGGCAAGATTCCCGTCGAATGAGCACTGGCCGAAGAAGGGGTTGCCAATACCTGCGGTGAATACGGCTCCGCCTTGCTGGATGGCATAGTTGTCCGTAAAGATCAGGCTGAGGTACACGCCTTGGCCCGACCCGTTGTACAGCCCGCCGCCGTCATCCTCCGGGCTGATCCCGTCGGCGTGGCCGCCACGGATGGTGAAGCCATCGAGGAGCGAGTCGGTGTCGGCGAGAGTGCCGTCGACCACGTGCAGGCTGTTGTCGCTGCGGTTTGCGAAGCTCGGAAGATCATCGGCGTTCAAATCGCCGCTGAGGATGCACATATTGGCAGCGGGATTGCGTTGCGAGAGCTGGGTCTCTCCGCCGGCGAAGCCGCCGTATACCTTGAGGCCCGGCGCCATGAAGAAGGAAGCGGCGCGGTCGCCGGGCGCGTTGCCGCCGCCCTCATCGGGGAAATAGCTGCCATTGGCGACCCAGATCTCCGTGATTACAGGGTTGCCGCTCGCCTCGACAAGGGCATCCTGGAGGAACTGGTACGCGGTACCCCAACCGAGTCCGTCGCCGCCGGGAGAGGCGGAAGCATCCACGAAGCGAATATTGGCAGGTCCGGCGGCCGGGGGCGGCTGGCCGACCTGCTGCGACACGAACACCGCGTTGCTCACGAGGTCGTAGGCCCCGTTCTGTCCATCGTCGACCCAATCATCGGCGGCGAAGACAAGCACGGTGCCGCTGCCGGTGTTGATCTGTCCGGGTGGAATCCAGGCAAGGGCCGTGGTGAAGTTGGGGTTGTGGCCCAGTTCTTCGCCGAACGCTCCGATGTTCGGGATGGTGCCGACGAAGTTGCCGAGGTAACTGGCGGGCGTTCCGAAGGGACCGTTGGTGACGGCGGTCGAAGTATTGGAGATCGTGATGGTCTGCGCGCCGCCAAGGGTGCCCGAGATATCCATGCCGAAGGGATCGACATAGCTCTCGTGCGTGATGTCCGCGTCCGGATGGAACGAGTCATTGTCGCAGACGAGGATGGCGGTACCGCCGTCTTCCACGAAGTCCAGGAGCGCGGTCTGCTCCGCTCCCGAAAGCGGTGCGATCGGTGCGTTGACAAAGTTATTGGAAACGATGAAAAGCACATCGATCGTGTTGAGGTAAGCACTCGTGAGCGTTGCGGATTCGGTGAAGGCGATGCCCGGGAAGTCGCTCATCAGCGCTGTGCGGAGGCTTGCCGTGCCGGATCCGCTCGCGAGCGAAGCGTTGCCGCCGCGGGCGACGTCCCAGCCGCCGAGGACGGGGGGGCGGAGCTCGGTGATGAGGTACGCGCGGCCGGCGTCTGTCGCTGCCCCGTTTTCCAAGTCTGCCCCGACGACCGCATCACCTCGCGCATCGCCATCGACGTCGGGCGTACCGGACACGCTGAAACCGAACGACCCACCGGCCTCCGCATTCGGGGAGATGAAGGTGCGAAGGAGCGAGCCGGTATCTCCGCTGAAGAGGTAGGCTCGCCCCGCACTTGATGCACCGCCATCCTCGCTTCGGGCGCCGATGATCACATCGCCGCGCCCGTCGCCATCGGCATCGGACACGCCGGACACGCTGAACCCGAAGAAGCCGTTGGCCTGAGGATTCGGGGAGACGAAGGTGCGAAGGAGCGAGCCGGTGTCTCCGCTGAAGAGGTAGGCTCGCCCCGCACTTGATGCACCGCCATCCTCGCTTCGGGCGCCGATGATCACATCGCCGCGGCCGTCGCCATCGGCATCGTGCGCACCGGACGTACTCTCGCCGAAATGCCCTCCAAACTGGGGATTGGGCGAGACGAAAGTGCGCAGGAGAGCGCCGTTCGCCCCATTGAAGAGGTAGGCACGACCGGCTTCCGTCGCGCCGCCGCTTTCATTCTTCGCCCCGACCAGCGCATCGCCGCGCCCGTCGCCGTCGGCATCGGGCAAGCCGGATACGCTGAACCCGAAGAAACCGCTGACAGTTGGATTGGGCGAGACAAAGGTGCGCAGAAGAGCGCCGGTGTCCCCGCTGAAGAGATAGGCGCGGCCGGTACCGCCACTCTCCCCGAACGCCCCGACAAGCACGTCGCCGCGCCCGTCGCCATCGGCATCGGGCACGCCGGACACGCTGTAGCCGAACTGCCCATCGAACTCGCCGTTGGGCGAGACGAATACGCGGAGCAGCGCCCCGGTCGCTCCGTTGAAGAGGTAAGCGCGACCGGCGCCGGCGAAACCGACGGTCTCTCGCCGTGCCCCGACCAGCACATCGCCGCGCCCGTCGCCATCGGCATCGGGCACGCCGGACACGCTCCACCCGAACTCCCCGCTCAGTTCGAAAGATGGCGAGACAAATATTTGTAAGAGCGAGCCGGTGGCTCCGCTGAAGAGGTAGGCACGGCCTGCATTCACGAAGGCATGGTCTTCGGTGGGCGCCCCCACGAGCACGTCTCCGCGCCCGTCGCCGTCGGCGTCCGGAACGCCGGACACGCTGGCGCCCAGTTCTCCACCGGACTCCGCCAACTGCGACTGCACGTGCTTCATCCGCGGCGGCCCGCCCGACAGTGCCGCGGCATTGAGGATCACATCCACAAAGCTCGCGTCCACAAATCCGTTCTGGATGCTCGTTGAATCGCCGAGCATCACGACCGCTCCGCTGCCGGGCGCGAGCCTGTTCGGCGGTACCCACACCAGCCCCGGAGCGGCTGCCGGTCCGAGTCCAAGTTCGGCTGCGTTGGAACCGAGCACGGGGAAGTCGGTGCCTGCAAAGATGGTGAAGGATGGGAGGAGTGCTGCCGGTCCGTTGGAGATCGGATCGCCGCCGGGAACAACGATCGACACGACTCCGGTAAGTCCGCTCCCGGCGGCGCTGACGCCGAAGGGGTCAAGATAGCTTGCGTTCGTGGAGACGAAGTCACCGGTGTTCGTCTCGCAGAGCAGGACGGCGGTGCCGCCGTTCTGAACGAAGTTGATCAGCGCAGCCTGCTCCGGGATGGTCAGCGGCGTGACCGCGCTCCCACCGCAGTCATTGAACACGCTGATGATCAGAACATCGACGCCGGCCAGAAAGCTGTTGGTCAGGGTGGACGTTCCGCGAAGCTCGGCAGCCGGAAACAATGCCGTGAGTTCGGCGCGGAAGCTCGTCGTGCAGCCCCCGGTGATGACCGACATGTCCCCGCCTCGTGCGGCGTTCCAGCCGCCGATGACGCGCGGTCCGGCGACGGCCGCTGGAGCCAGGGCGGCCGCGCCCAGCGCGGCCGCCGCACCGGCCGAGGTGAACAAGCGGCCTGGTTTCATGGCGTGGGCGGGAAGAAACGAAGTTTGACGCATAGGCGATCTCCGATTGCTCACTCCGTCCCAGCGCGAACAGAGCGGACTCGACCGGAGACCGGCGCCATCCTGAAGATGGAGCCCGATGTCGCAGACGAGCGATCGCAATCCAGTCTAACGTAAGGTCATCGACTTGTGAAGGGAGTTTCCGGAACCCGGGCGCAGGGCCGCTCCGGCATCCGCCACGAAGTGCGGCCGGCGTCACTTCCGGGGCTTGAAAATGCGGAAAAGCTTGGTGAGCGGGTCGTAGAACTCGTCGACCACGCGCTCCTTGAGCGGAATGATTGCGTTGTCCGTGATCGTGATGTGCTCGGGGCACACCTTGGTGCAGCATTTCGTGATGTTGCAGTACCCGATCCCGAACTCCCGCCGGAGCTGCGGGAGGCGGTCGGCGGTGTCCAGCGGGTGCATTTCGAGGGCGGCCGCGTGGACGAAGAAGCGCGGACCTATGAACTCCTCGTGCTTGTGGTGATCGCGGAGCACGTGGCAGACATCCTGGCACAGGAAGCACTCGATGCACTTGCGGAACTCCTGAACGCGGTCCACGTCCGCCTGCTGCATGCGCCATGTGCCGTCCGGCGCATCGGGCTTGCGCGGCGTGAAGGGCTGAATCCGCTTCTTCACGCGGAAGTTCCAGGAGACATCGGTCACGAGGTCGCGCACCAGCGGGAAGGCCCGCAGCGGTTCGATCGTCACCGGCTTGGACGTATCGAGCGTGTCCATGCGGGTCATGCACATGAGCTTGGGCATGCCGTTGATCTCGGCGCTGCACGAGCCGCACTTGCCCGCCTTGCAGTTCCATCGGCATGCCAGGTCCGGGGCCGATTCGGCCTGGATCTGGTGCACACAATCCAGCACCACCATGCCTTCGGTGACGTTGGTCGAGTACTCCTTGAAGGACGTGGAGTTCCGGTCGCCGCGGGAGATTCGGAATGTGACGGAAGGCATGGGAGCGGATCCTGGGTCTGAGTTCCTGGTCCTGAGCTTCTGCGCCGCCGAAGCGAGCGGAAGCGGGTGCATGAAAGGTTCGCGGGTTACCCGCCGGGAGTGCGCCGTGCGGAGCGGTCGGCAGCCCTATTTGTTCTCCTCGATCACTTTCCTGAGTTCATCGGGCATGGCAGGGATGGGTTCGCGGACCACGCGCATGGCCCCGCTCCCATCGCGTCGTGTGATGATGTTGAAGGTGGAGCACGCATCGCTCTTGGTCGGGTAATCCTCACGGAACTGGGCGCCGCGGCTCTCGGGGCGTTCGAGGGCCGAGCGCGTAATAGCTTCCGCGACGCAGAGAAGATTCTGCAGATCGATCGCGGTGTGCCAGCCGGGGTTGTACTCGCGATTCCCCGGAACGCCGACCTTCGCGGCCCGTGCCTTGAGCTTCTGGATGTCGTCCAGCGCGCGCGCCATCTCGGCTTCCGTGCGGACGATGCCCACGTTCGCCTGCATGGTCTTCTGCAGCTCGCTCTGAATCGCGTAGGGGTTCTCGCCCCCGTCGCCCGGCTCGAAGAACTTCAGAGCCTCGCGCGCGGCGTCCTCGATCTGCGACGGGTTGACGGCGCCGGGGCTGGACTGTTTCGCGAACTTGGCCGCGTGCTCTCCGGCGAGTTTCCCGAACACCAGCAGATCGGAGAGCGAGTTGCCGCCCAGGCGGTTGGCTCCGTGCAGTCCGGCCGCAACCTCTCCGGCGGCGAACAGTCCCGGCACGGTGCTCATCTGGGTGTCGCCGTTCACGCGCACGCCGCCCATGATGTAGTGGGTGGTGGGGCCGACCTCCATCGGCTCCTGCGTGATGTCCACGTTGGCGAGCTGCTTGAACTGGTGGTACATGCTCGGGAGCTTCTTGCGGATGTGCTCGGGCGCGTTCGGCAGCTTCTCCTTGATCCAGGCGATGTCCAGGTACACGCCGCCGTGGGGCGAGCCTCGCCCGGCCTTGACCTCGCGGTTGATGCAGCGGGCGACATGGTCGCGTGTGAGCAGCTCGGGGGGCCGGTTGGCGTTCTTGTCTCCGAGGACGTAGCGCCATCCTTCGTCGGCATCCTTCGCGACCTGATTCTTGTACAGGTCGGGGATGTCGTTGAACATGAAGCGCTCGCCCTTGTTGTTGAGCAGGCGGCCGCCTTCGCCGCGGACGCCCTCCGTGACCAGAATGCCTTTCACGCTCGGCGGCCAGACCATGCCGGTGGGGTGGAACTGGACGAACTCCATGTCCTGGAGATCTGCGCCGGCCCGATAGGCGAGCGCCTGTCCGTCGCCGGTGTACTCCCACGAGTTGCTGGTGACGGCATACGCCCGGCCGATGCCGCCGGTCGCAAGGACGATGGCCTTGCCCTTCCAGACACGGAATCGTCCCAGTTCGCGGTCGTAGCCGAATACTCCGACGACGCGCGACCCCGGTCCGGACTCCTGGAGCAGGGTGTGCGCCGTCATCTCCATGTACACGTCGATGCCCTGGTGCACGCCGTGGTCCTGCAGCGTGCGGATCATCTCCAGACCCGTGCGATCGCCGACGTGCGCGAGGCGCGGATACCGATGTCCGCCGAAGTTGCGCTGCAGGATTCTGCCGTCTTTCGTGCGGTCGAAGACGGCTCCCCAGGCTTCCAGTTCCTTGACGCGATCGGGGGCCTGCTTGGCGTGAAGCTCCACCATGCGCCAGTTGTTCAGGTACTGCCCGCCCCGCATGGTGTCGGCGAAGTGCACCTTCCAGCTGTCGCGGTCGTCCACGTTCGCCAGAGCCGCGGCCATGCCGCCTTCGGCCATCACCGTGTGCGCCTTGCCGAGCAGCGACTTGCAGATCAGGGCGACTTTGCAGCCGGCGGCGGAGGCCTCGATGGCGGCGCGCAGCCCGGCGCCCCCCGCGCCGATCACGATCACATCGTGTTCGTATGTTTCGTACTGCGTGCTCATGTCAGATGATCCTCAGGTCGGTGATCACGTTCATGGAGCACATCCTGACGTAGAAGTCGGTGAAGCCGACCCAGAACAGGCTGAGCCACGCCCAGAGCATGTGCTTGCGGTTGAGGCATGAAACGCAGTCATACGCCTTCTTGCGCGAGCCGAGCGAGGCCAGGCTGTCTCGCCGTCCGCCGATCAGGTGCCGGAACGAATGGCACCCGAACGTGTATCCGCCCAGGAGAATCGGATTGATCGTGAGCACGAGCGATCCGACGCCGACTCCGAACTCCATTTTGCCGGGATTGTCCGGGTCCGCGTGAAACATGTACGAGGCGATGGCGTCGTAGGTGAGCAGCCCGATGAACGCGGCCGCCAGATAGAAGAAGTATCGATGGATGTTCTGAAAGATCAGGGGGAACTTGTGCTCACCGCGGTAGCGCTTGCCCCGAAACGACGGTTCGCCGACGGCGCACGAGCTTGGATCACCCCAGAACGCCTTGTAGTACGCCCCGCGGTAGTAGTAGCACGTGAATCGGAAACCCGCGGGCGCCCAGAGAACCAGAAACGCCGGCGTCAGCGGCAGAAACAGCAGCGACTTCGGAAGCCACTCCGGCCACGGGCCGAACCACGCGTGGTGGGACGGCTCCGAAACCTTCCATGACTCGAAGAGCAGAGGCGAGTACATGGGCGATAGGTAGTTGGCCCCCGCCGAACCCCGATAGAAATAGTGCTCGCCCTGCAGCGCCGCCCACGTCGAGTAGACGATGAACGCGCTGAGTCCCAGAAAAACGAGCAGAGGCTGAACCCACCAGGCGTCCGTGCGCCGGGTTTCCAGCGCGCCGGGCGGCTTCGGCGGAAGCTGCCCGAGGGACATGTTGACCCTAGCCATCACGCTTCTCCGAATTCACGTCCGCCCCCCACGTCCGGATCGGGGCCGAATCATAGCGGATTCTCGATGGTGCGCAGGCGCCGGGATGAAGCACCGGCTTTTCGCTATCGTGATTCCACCCCGTTAACAACCGCCAGACGAAGGGACCATGAGCTCATCCCGAAACGCAGCGATCGCCGCGAAGGACCTTCTCTCGATCGAGGAGTTGTCGCCGGCTGACATTGGTCTGATCCTTGACACGGCGGCGGGCTTCGCTGAGACGCAGTCGCGGTCGCTTGCCGAGGCGGCCTCCAAGCTCGGCGGACGCACACTGGTCAACATGTTCTTCGAGAACTCGACGCGGACGCGAACCTCGTTCGAGATCGCGGCGGGGCGCCTGGGAATGCGCACGGTCAACTTGGACGTTTCCACGTCCAGCGTGCACAAAGGCGAGACGCTCCTGGACACCGCGAAGGTCGTGGAGGCGATGGGCGCCGAGTTCCTGGTGATCCGCCATGCCGCGTCCGGGGCGGCGCATCTGGTCGCGCGGAACGTGTCCTGCCGTGTGATCAACGCGGGTGACGGTCAACACCAGCACCCCACCCAGGCGCTTCTGGACGCCCTCACGATCCGCCAGGTCTTCGGAAGGATCGAGGGTCTGCGCGTGGCGATCGTCGGGGACATCCTGCACTCGCGCGTGGCGCGATCGAACACTCAGCTTCTCACGCGGCTTGGAGCCACCATCGCGCTCATCGGCCCCCGGGCGATGGTTCCCGACGCGATGTCCGCCTTGGCGCCGAATGTCGAAGTCTTTCATGATCTTCGCAGCGGGCTGGAGAGCGCGGGCGGCGCGCACGTCGTCATGTGCCTGCGGCTGCAACTGGAGCGGCATCGAACGCCGATCTTTCCGTCCGCCGCCGAGTACCGGAGGACGTACGGGCTTGACGAGAAGAGCATCGGATGGGCGCACGCGGATGCCATCGTGCTGCATCCGGGGCCGGTGAACCGAGGCGTCGAGCTGTCGAGCGGACTTCTGGACTCGCGGCGGTCGTTCGTCCTCAGGCAGGTGAGCAACGGCCCGCTGATTCGCGCCGCGGTGCTCGCCCTGCTGGGGGAGAAGCGCGGATGAGGGAATGTCGGCCATGAACCTGCTGTTTCGATCCGCGACCGTCATCGACCCGTCGCTGAAGCTGAACGCAAGGCGGGATGTGTTCGTGCGCGACGGGCGTGTGACCTCCATCGAGTCGTCGTCGCAGGCAGCAACGGCGGGAAACACGCGGGTGATCGACTGCGACGGCCTCTTGCTCGCGCCCGGCTTCATCGACCTGCACGTCCATCTGCGCGAACCGGGGAACGACGCGGCGGAAACCATCGCCACGGGTAGCCTGGCCGCGGCCAGGGGCGGATTCACCACCGTGTTCTGCATGCCGAATACGAATCCGGTGTGTGATTCTCCGGTCATCGTGCGCTACATGCTCGATCGGGCGCGCGAAGAAGGGTGCGGAGTGCGCGTGCTGCCCGTCGCCGCGGTGACGCGCGGCCAGACCGGCGAGGTCATGAACGACTTTTCCGCGCTCTGGGCGAAGGGCAGGCGCTGCGGCGCCTTCTCCGATGACGGGCGTCCCGTGGCGGATGCGGGGGTGATGCGCCGGGCCATGATGGCCATTGCCGAACTGAAGCGAGGCGAGGGAGGCGCCGACGGACGAGGCGCCGTGATCTTCGATCACTGCGAAGACATGTCGCTCACGGGCGACGGCGTGATGCACGAAGGGCGGGTGTCCCTGCGTCTCGGACTCAAGGGCATCCCGCGCTCATCGGAAGCGACCATCGTGGCGCGCGACGCGGCGCTGGCGCTGGAGACCGGGTGCCGCCTGCATATCTGCCACGTATCGAACCGCGACTCCGTGGAGGCCATCCGGCACTACAAGTCGCGCGGCGCGCCGATCACCGCCGAAGTCACGCCGCATCATCTGCTCTTCACGGATGAACTGGTCGCGCAAGGAGCGCCGGGGCGCGGGCCATTCGATACGCACGCCAAGATGAAGCCGCCGCTCTGCGGCGAAGAGGACCGCCAGGCGCTCATCGCCGCATTGGAGGACGGCACGATCGACTGCATTGCCACCGATCACGCTCCGCACACGCCCGCTTCCAAGGACACGGTGTTCGACGCGGCCCCGTTCGGCATCATCGGCATGGAAACCGCCTTCCCTGCTCTTTACACGGGCTTTGTCACGTCGGGGCGTTGGACCGCGGAGTTCCTCATCGACAGGCTCGCCTGCGCTCCTGCCCGCGTCATGCGGCCCGCCTCCGGTTCGCCCGACCCCCGCGTCTCGCCGGGGACGATCTCGCCGGGAGCGTTTGCGGACCTCGTCCTGATCGATCCTGCCGCTTCCGGCCTCTTCACGGAGGCGGACCTTGGTTCGCGCAGCCGGAACTGTCCTTGGCTGGGCGTACCGCTGAAATCGCGGATCGTCGCGACGCTGGTGGCCGGCTCGCCCGCATGGCTCTCCGCCGACAGCCGGTTTGACGCGCTGCGTGGATAACCTGCGGTGCGGCTCGACTCTCGTGTTCAGACTTGGTAAACTCTGGCTTTGATGAAGGAAACAATCCTCGGCTGCGGATCGACCCGGTGCGACCACGCCCGGACCGACTCCCTGGGATGGGTGCAGCCTTGGGCGTTTTGGGGCCAAGATCCCATCGCCGGACTTTTGGCCTTGTTTGACCCCCCCGACCCCGCTTCGCGAAGCGGGGTTTTTTTTCGACCTCGATTCGGACCTGCGGCGCCGTCGCAGGCTCCGGCGGGCCGTGTGGGAAGGGGGGTGCGATGAGTGCGGCTGGAGAAAAGCTTTACAAGGCCCAGCAGCTCACCGGGTCGCTTCTCTCCGTGGGCTTGGAGCCGGCCCCTGAGTATCTGCCGAGGGGGTTCGAGGCCACGATCGCGGGATTTGAAGCCGCGCTCCGCCTGATTATCGAGGCGACGAGCGGCATCGCGGCCGCGTTCAAGGCCAATCTCGCCTTCTTCGAATCGCTGGGGCCGGATGGGATCTCGCTCCTTTACAGGATTCGGGCGTGCGTCCCTGCGGACGCCCTCTTCATCGCGGATGCCAAGCGGGGCGACATCGGCTCGACAGCCCGTCACTATGCGAAGGCCCTGTACGGAGGTCTTGGCGCGGACGCGGCGACCGTGAATCCCCTCATGGGTCGGGACGCGGCGGAGCCGTTCCTTGAATGGACCGACCGGCTCAGCTTCTTCCTCTGCCTGACATCGAATCAGGGCGCGGAGGACTTCCTGCTCCCCAACGGGCTGTTCCGCTCCATCGCGGCGAAGGTGGAAGCCTGGAACTCGGCGGGGCAGTGCGGTCTCGTGGTCGGCGCGACGCAGAGCGACCGCGTCGCGGAGATCAGATCGCTCGCGCCGTCCCTGCCGTTTCTGATCCCGGGAGTGGGAGCGCAGGGCGCAGGCGCGGCGGAGATCGCGCGCGTCATCCGAGCGGGGATGCTCGGTACTTCTCCCGCAAACGGCGAATCCGGCGATTTGCGCGGCGCCGGGCTGATCTTCCATGTCACGCGCGGCATCCTCCCTTCCAAGGACGACCGGATGGACACCGGCGAGCGCATCCGCCAACTGGCGACGGAGTGGCGCGACCGGATCAACGCGGCGCGGGGATCGGAAGTGGAGGTGTCGCGATGACGCCCGCCTCCGCTCGCGTCCTGAACCTGCTGACGGAGTCCGGCGCCCTGCGCACCGGCCACTTCCAGCTCAGCTCCGGGCTGCACAGCGACCGCTACTGCCAGTGCGCATCGCTCTTTGAGCAGCCGCGTATGGGGGAAGAAGTCGCGCGCCTGATGGCGGCTTTGCTCCCGGCGGAACTTGCCCCCGATGTCGTGCTCGCGCCTGCGCTCGGAGGGATTCTGTGGGGCTATGAGCTTGCGCGCGCGCTGGGCGTGCGCTCGATCTTTGCCGAGCGGCCGACGGGGGCGGTCGGCGAGCGAGCCGCCTTCGCGCTGCGGCGCGGGTTCGCCCTGCACGCCGGCGAGCGCGTGCTGCTCGCCGAGGACGTCGTGACCACGGGAGGCTCGGTGGGCGAGCTGGCGCCGCTGGTGCGTGGTGCGGGTGCCGAGATCGTCGGATTCGCCGCGATCGTCGATCGCAGCGGGGGAAGATTCCGCCCCGATCGACCGTTCTTCTCGCTTGTCGAGTTGTCGTTCACCACGTGGGAACCGGATCGTTGTCCTCTCTGCGCCCGGGGCGAGCCAGTCATCAAACCGGGGAGCCGGCCGGAGCCGGGAACAAGGTGACGCCGCGCGTCGCCGCATTCATGAGTGATGAGCCAACAGCCATGCCAGGAGCCAGCGTGTCAGGATTGATTGAAAGGCCGGTCCGCGTGGAAGCGCGCGAGCAGCATTGGACCGCTCGGAAAGCCGCCGCCGCCCGGCTGATCCTCGAGGACGGGACGATCTACGAGGGCCGCTCCTTCGGCGCCCGGCGAAGCAGTGCGGGGGAGGTCGTCTTCAATACGGGCATGGTGGGTTATCCGGAGACGCTCACGGATCCTTCCTACCGCGGCCAGATCATCACCTTCACCTTCCCCCTCATCGGGAACTACGGCGTGCCCGCGCCCGATTCCGACCTGATGACCGGTTCCTTCGAGTCGGAACGCATTCACGCTGCCGGCGCGATTGTGGCCGACTATTCACCCCGCCACAGCCACTGGACCGCCGCGAGGAGCCTTTCGGATTGGCTGATCGAACAGGGCATTCCCGGGGTGACGGGCATCGACACGCGTTCGTTGACGCAGCGACTGCGCGAGCGCGGCACCATGCTGGGCAAGATCGAGTTTGATGGAGACCCGGTCGAGCTGCACGATCCCAACAAGGACAATCTTGTGGCTCAGGCGAGCATCGAGAAGCCGGTGCTGTACGCGCCGCCGGGCAGGTCCAAGGCCCTTGGCCGCGTGCTTCTCTTCGACTGCGGGGCCAAGCACAGCATCATCCGGTGCCTGGTCGCGCGGGGTCTGGAGGTGCTGCGCGTGCCGTGGGATTTCGATGTTTCGGAGGAGAAGTTCGACGGCCTCATGATCTCCAACGGCCCGGGTGACCCGACCATGTGCACCGCCACGGTCGAACAGGTCCGCGCCTGCCTGAACCGGGGCATCCCGACCTTCGGGATCTGTCTCGGCAACCAGTTGCTCGCCCTGGCGATCGGCGCGAAGACCTACAAGCTCAAGTACGGCCACCGCGGTCAGAATCAGCCCGTGATCGAGTGCGGCACCAGTCGCGCGATCGTCACCAGCCAGAATCACGGGTTCGCGGTGGATGAATCGACGCTGCCGCGCGACTGGCGTCCGTGGTTCACAAACCTCAACGACGGCACGAACGAAGGCCTGCGCCATGCCTGGGGGCCGTTCCGCAGCGTCCAGTTCCACCCCGAGGCGACGCCCGGGCCGACCGATGCCGCCTTCCTGTTCGACGAGTTCGTCCGCATGCTCGGCCCGGGCGGGGGGCGCTAGACCATGCAGGCGTTACGGAGACGCACCCGCGGCACGGAGTGCCGCTTCAGTGGATAGAGGGATCGATGCTCACCAAGCGATGGAAGAAAGTGCTCATTCTCGGATCATCCGCGCTGAAGATCGGCGAGGCGGGCGAGTTCGACTACTCCGGCAGTCAGGCGATCAAGGCGCTGAAGGAAGAGGGGATCGGCACCGTCCTCATCAACCCCAACATCGCCACCATCCAGACCAGTGAGCATCTGGCCGACGAGGTGTACTTTCTTCCCATCACGCCGCGTTTTGTCGAGCAGGTGATCGAGAAAGAAAGGCCGGATGGTCTGTTGCTCAGCTTCGGGGGGCAGACGGCGCTGAACTGCGGCCTGGCGCTGCACGATTCCGGCGTCCTCTCCCGGTACGGCGTGGAAGTGCTCGGTCCGCCCATCAGCGCCGTGCGCGACACGGAGGATCGCGAGCTGTTCGTGCGGCGGCTGCACGAGATCGACGCCAAGACTCCGCGGAGCAAGGCGGCCACCACCGTCGAGGGCGCCGTGGAGATCGCCAGGAATCTCGGCTTCCCTGTGATGATCCGCGTGGGATTCGCGCTGGGCGGGCTGGGTTCGGGGCTGTGCCGGGACGAGAAGGCGGTCCGCGAGCTGGCCGCGCGCGGGCTGGCCTTCACCAGTCAGATTCTCGTCGAGGAGTACCTCGAGGGCTGGAAGGAGATCGAGTACGAGGTGGTGCGGGACCGCTACGACAACTGCATCACCGTCTGCAACATGGAGAACTTCGATCCTCTGGGGATTCACACGGGGGAGAGCATCGTGGTCGCGCCGAGCCAGACGCTCACCAACCGCGAGTACCACATGCTCCGCGAGGTTGCGATCAGGGTGATCCGGCACCTGGGGATCATCGGCGAGTGCAACATCCAGTTCGCGCTGGATCCGCGCCGCGAGGAGTACCGCATCATCGAGGTCAATGCGCGACTCTCGCGTTCCTCGGCGCTGGCGAGCAAGGCGACGGGGTACCCGCTCGCGTTCGTGGCCGCCAAGCTCGCGCTCGGCTACGGCCTGCACGAACTCGCCAACGCCGTGACGAAAGTGACCAGGGCATGCTTCGAGCCGGCGCTGGACTACGTGGTGGTCAAGATGCCGCGCTGGGATCTGCGCAAGTTCCGCGGCGTCTCGCGGAAACTGGGATCGGGCATGAAGAGCGTCGGCGAGGTCATGGCCATCGGGCGCACGTTCGAGGAAGCCATGCAGAAGGCGATTCGCATGCTCGATGTCGGCCGGCATGGTCTCGTGGGCAACGAGCCGTACGAGAGCGACGATCTGGACCGCGACCTCCGCGAGCCGACGGAGGAGCGGATCTTCAGCGTCGTCGAGGCGCTGCAGCGCGGCTACAGCGTCGAGCGCGTCAATCAACTGACCCACATCGACCCGTGGTTCATCGAGAAGATTGCGCACGTGGTCGAGATCGAATCGCGCATCCGTGCGCTGAACGGCCGCGAGATGGACGCGGAGCTGATGCGCGAGGCCAAGGGCGCCGGGTTTTCCGACAAACAGCTTTCACGCATCGTCGGAAACGGCGTGCTCCCTGCGCAGATCCGCGAGCTGCGCCGCAAGCAGGGCATCCGCCCGGTTTTTCGCTCCATCGACACGCTCGCGGCCGAGTATCCCGCCGTCACGAACTACCTCTATATGACGTATCACGGCGAGCACGACGACGCCGAGTTTCCGGTCGAGAACTCGGTCCTGATTCTCGGCTCGGGGGTGTATCGCATCGGCTGCAGCGTGGAGTTCGACTGGTGCTGCGTCAACGCGGTGATGACCCTGCGCAATCTCGGCTACCGCACGGTCATGCTCAACTACAACCCCGAGACGGTCAGCACGGACTACGACGAGTCGGACCGGCTCTTCTTCGATGAGATCAGCATCGAGACCGTGCTGGCCGTGTGCGAGAGGGTCAAGCCCGTGGGTGTCATCGTCTCGATGGGCGGGCAGATTCCCAACAATCTGGCGCTCAAGCTGCACAAGGCGGGTGTGAAGGTGCTGGGCACCTCGCCGGAGAGCATCGACGCCGCCGAGGACCGGCACAAGTTCTCCAGGCTCCTGGACGAGCTGGGCGTGGATCAGCCTGCGTGGCGGGAGCTGTCGACGATCGACGAAGCCAAGGCTTTCGCAGGCTCCGTCGGGTATCCCGTGCTGGTTCGGCCCTCCTATGTGCTGAGCGGCGCCGCCATGGCCGTCGCGTCCGACGACAACGAGCTGACGCGCTATCTTCAGGCGGCCGCCAGGGTCTCTCCGGAGTACCCGACGGTGATCAGCAAGTTCCTTGAGAACGCCAAGGAGATCGAGTTCGACGGCGTGGCGCAGAACGGCGAGATCGTGGTGTACGCCATCAGCGAACATGTCGAGAACGCAGGCGTCCACTCCGGCGATGCGACGCTCGTCTTCCCGGCGCAGCGCATGTATCTGGAGACGATCCGCCAGATCAGGCAGATCGCGCGGCGCATCGCCTCCCGGCTGCAGATCAACGGCCCGTTCAACATCCAGTTCATCGCCAAGGACAACGAGGTCAAGGTGATCGAGCTGAACCTCCGGGCCTCGCGCAGCTTCCCCTTCGTCTCCAAGGTGCTGAAGCAGAACTTCATCGAGATCGCGACGCGCGCGATCATGGGGCTGCCGGTGCAGAGGCCCGACAAGCAGGCGTTCGAACTGAACCACGTCGGCGTCAAGGCGCCGCAGTTCTCCTTCTCGCGTCTCACCGGCGCGGACCCGACGCTGGGCGTGGAAATGGCCTCGACGGGCGAGGTCGGCTGCATCGGGGATGATTTCAACGAGGCGTTCCTCAAGGCTCTCATGAGCGTCGGGTACAGATTCCCGGTGCAATCCATCCTGCTCTCGGTCGGGTCCATCCAGAACAAGGTCGATCTGCTCGGCGCGTGCAAGGCGTTCCAGGCGCTGGGCATCAAGCTCTATGCGACGGACGGCACGAGCCGCTTCCTGGCGGAGCACGGCGTGACCGCCGAGCGGCTCGAATGGCCGCTCGACGGCCGCCAGCCCGGTTCGGTGGACTACATCAAGAGCGGGCGCATCGACCTCGTGATCAACATTCCGAGCAATGATCGCGTCGACGAACTCACGAACGGATACATCATCCGGCGCGCCGCGGTGGACTTCAACGTGCCCCTCATCACGAACCGCCAGATCGCGCTGCGCCTGGCCGAGGCGCTGACGCGCGTGCAGCCTGAAGACCTCAAGATCAAGAGCTGGGGCGAGTACGCCCACGTCTGACGCTTCCGGCTCGCGCCTCTTCGGGCTGGACTCCGCGCGGAGAAAAAGGGCCGGGTCACGCGACCCGGCCCTCGTGGTGTCTTGAGATTACGGGCGAAGCCCGATTACGGGCACACGCTGCCGAACGACGTGAGCACGATGTTCAGGTCCACCGAATCCGTGTCGCCGTCGCCGTCGACGTCGGCCGAGCAGCCACCCGGGGGCGTTGTGCAGCCGAAGTCGGTCAGCACGATGTTCAGGTCCACCGAGTCCACATCGCAGTCGCCGTCCAGATCGCCGGGCAGATCGGGCGGCGGAGGTGTGCAGTCGACGTGGAAGATGCGCAGGTCGTCGATGCCCGCTTCGACGATCGAGCCTGCCCCGAGGTCGCTGGCCTGCAGACGGACCTTCATCTGCGCCGACGGAGCGACGAAATCCGCGATTCGGAAGGACTTCTTCACCCATTGCCCGGCGTTCTCCGTTACCAGTTCGAGCTGCACCCAGGAGAAGCCGTTGTTGTTCGAGATGGAAATCGGCATGGAGTCCGAGTTGGGCGCTGCGCCCGTGTTGTTCGAGTACCAGCGGTAGTACTCGAGGTAGGCGTCGCCCTCTTCGGCGACGGCGCTCATCGTGGGCGAGGTCAGCGTGGTCGTGCCGCCGTCCACGTCGTTGTCGCCCAAGGCGCCGCCGGGCGAACCTTGACCCGTGACCCACGCGTTGACTCCCGGTTGCGGAGTATGATCATCCTCCGGCTGAGCCGCCGTTCCGTTGGGATCGACGCGCACCCAGATGCCCGTGATGGCGTTGTCGCCTGGCGCGCCCACCGTCCAGCCCTGGTCGGTTTCCATCTCGTCCGAAAGCGCGGTCGTCGCACCGAACGCGGACAGGGCGTTGAACGTTCCCGTTCCGGGCGCACCCGGCGGAATGGTGATCGGCACACCGTTGGTGTCCGTGGCGGTGATGTAGTACGACACCGCCGTCTGGCACCCGATGGGCGGGAAGACGGCGTCGTACAGATCGCCCGAGACAGGGACGAGCGGCGACTCGACGTAGTTGCCGCTGAGGCCCGCCCTGTAAAAGAGCTTCGCGGATCCCGGTTGCAGAGCGCCGGGTTGAGACTCCTCGATCTGCACGCGGACCGCGTCTCCCGACGGCGCAAGGTACTCCGGAGCGCCGTCCGGAAGCGACACGGAAATCAGCGGCAGGCCGATGCTCCAGACGAACAGCCCCTTCTCGATGTCCGAACCCAGCACGATTCCGCTGGGCAGATACGGGTTGCAGAGCCAGAGGCCGTTGAACGCTGCGCCGTCGTCCTGCTCCCACGTGTCGAAATACGCCACTTCGGGCGGATTCAGCGGGTTTGCCGAGAGATCGAACACGCGCAGACCGGATCGATAGTTGGCCTCGTACAGCAGATCGCCGCGGATATAGAGGTTGTGACCGATCGCCGTGTTGTTGTTCGTGAAGGAACCGGCGAACGACAGGTTCGTCAGGTTCTCCACGTTGATGATGATCGTGGAGCACGGGATGCCGAGGTTGTCCTCATCCAGCTCATCATTGATGTAGAAGTACTTCAGGTCGTTCGAGAGCCAGCCCTGGTGGCAGAACTGCCCGTTCGGATACTGGATTTCGTCCAGAATGACGAGGTTCTGCTTGTCCGTCACATCGACGACCACGAGGCCGGTGTTGGTGAACCCGCCGTTGAACCCGCCGCACACGAAGGCGATCTCCCTGCCCGCGTAGGGGCCGGACGTATAGGAGTGGACCGTCACTTCATGGCAGTACCGATTGGTCCATGACGAGACATAGACCGGGTTGGACGGATTGGCGAGCGAGTAGATGCGCAGCCCGTTCGAGCCGCCGCCCGAACGATACAGGTATCCGGAGGCTTCGTTGATGAACACCGTGTGCGTCGCCGCCGGCGAAGGGCCGGTCGTGATCGTGTTGACGAGCGTCACCTGACCCTGATCGACGTTGGCCAGCGAGATCACCTGCACGCCGCTTCCGCCTTCAGAAACGGCGTAGCAGTGATCCTGATACACGCGGATATCGCGCCAGAGACTGTTCGGCCCCGTCACCTGACCCACGATCACGGGGGCATCGGGATTCGTGACCTCGACCACCGCTGTCCCGTGCGAGTGACCGAAGAGCGCGTACTCACGACCCGACGGGGACACGTAATGCCACACCACATTCCCCGAGGTGATCTGCGAGCCGAACGCCGTCAGCGGCAGCCAGGCTCGCAGCGTGACATTGCTCGCCGGGAAGCCGATGGCCGGTTCGCCTCCCTGCGACGCCGTCCAACCCGGCCCTTCATAGCGCGGCTGGCGATCTCGAATCTTCGGGTCATCAGGGTGCGCCAGCGCGCTGCCAATGAACGAAGCCGCCGCGGCCGCGGCGATCGATGCGGAAACCACTCGGATCGACATTTCGGTCAGCCTCCGGGGAGAGGATGTGGAACGTTCCTGATAGTGAACAGTCTACCTCGCCCCTCCCTTGGGCCAAGGGCAAGCTCAACCCGGACCGGAAATGGTCTGGCAGGCGCAGGGCTGGAAATCAGGTTTTCCACCTCGGCCAGAGAATCATTCTCGGCCGGGGGGTTCTCGCGCCGCCCCGTCGAGGAGATCAGGGGGCAGTTCCGTGTCGGTGAGGGACTCGAGAAACGCTCGCAGATCGGCCATCTGCTCCGGGGTGAGATTCAGCGGCCGGATGATGTTCTCACGATCGTGGTGCCCGAAGGTCACCGCACCTTCCAGCGTCGAGTAATAGCGCAGCACGGCGTCGAGGTCGGCGAACTGTCCCTGGTGCATGTAGGGGGCGGTGGTCGCGACATTGCGAAGCGAAGGCGTCTTGACCCTTCCCCAGTTCTCGGGCGAGTTGGCGAGAAACTCGATCTTGTCAGCAGCAGCTCCGGACCGTTCATCGCTGTAGGGACCCAGAGCATTGAAGGGATCGCGCAGCACCTGCTCGGCGCCGTGAAACCGTCCGGAATCCGGCGGGCGGGCGGGATCGAGCGGAGGCACGCGGATGTTGTGAAACTCGTTGTCCGTGAAGTTCGGTCCCGCATGGCAGAAGAAGCAGTTGCCCTCCCCCATGAAGAACTTGAGTCCCCGCTGCGCGGATTCCGAGAGAGCGGAAGCCTTGACCGGGTCGCCCTCGCGCAGGCCTTCCACGAACACGTCAAACGGCGCGCGCCGCGAGAGGAGTCTTCGCTCGAAGGCGGCGATGGCCTTGCCCGCGTTCACAAAGACCTGATTGACCTGTTCCCGGTCGCTCTCGCTCATGCCGGACCACGCCCGGTGGCCGGCATCCTCGACCCCGGCTGCAGCGGGGCGGGCTTCCTCCGGGAAACGTGCCGGGTCGGATACGTCCGGCGGATCACCGAAGACCGACTCGTACGCGCGTCGCAGGCCTTCATCCGTGAAGAGCAGCCGCGCGAGGCGCGTGCGCGACCCGTTCAGCTCGATGTCGCGCTCGATCGGCTGCAGCGCCTGCGACCAGAGGGTATCCGACCGCCCGTCCCAGAAGTACCAGCGGTTGTAGGCGACGTTCCAAAGCGACATCGTGTTGCGCAGACCGGGGCCTGCCCCCTGAGAAAGCGCTCGCCCGTCGGTGAACGATTTCGCCGGATCGTGACAGGTTGCACAGGATGTGTCGCCGGTGGCGGAGAGCCGCGGCTCGAAGAAGAGCAGTCTTCCCAGCTCGACCGCGCCGGGATGATCCGCCCATCGATTGGTCGGGTCCGCGGGCGGATCGGGGAGGGGGGAATGCCGCAGAATCCGCTTCAGCTCGGCCTCGGTGAACTCGATGACTCCGGCGGGCGACGGCGGGATCGTCCGCGATGTCTGCGCAGCGGATTGCGATGCGATCATCAGACCAATGACCAGCGTCCTCAACGGACGGTGCCCGATACCGGCGAAAAGAGGCGAACGGCGCGGCTTCATTCGATCGTCAGGTTGTACTGAGCGCGCTCGGTGCGTCCGTCGCGCGTGATGTCGAAGTAGATCTCCCAGTATCCGGGCATGTGCAGCTGCATGCCCCGGACGAGGAAGCTGCCGTCGTCATTGCGGCTCACGCGCGGCCGGACGTTCATGCCGTGGTGGTGGTGGGGCATCGCGGCGTCCGCGCTCAGAGAGATTTCTTCCGACGCCTGCGTCCGGCCGGATCCATCGAAGACTGAAACGCGCATCGAGAACAGCTCGTTCGTCGGAATCGGCGAAGGCACCGTCTCGAAGCGGACGAGGTATGCACCCCCGTTGCTCCGGATTTCGGTGGTCCCGGTCTGGCCGCCGGTCGACGGATCCGCCGCGCGGGCAGAAGCCGCGCCATTCTGGCTTGCTTCGCAGCATGTCCCATCGGAACCGGTGGAGCACGCTCCGAGCGTGGCCGCCCACATCGCGGCGACGACCCCGCAACCCATGAGCTTCATCACGCAACGCGCACTTCTCATGCCACTGCTCCGGGAGCGGCCCCGAGCGGGCGGCCGCGGTTCTCTCTGAGCATCCTGACGCCCCATGTTATTCCTGCTTCGGCAGGCCGGTGGTGTAGGACCGCGCGCCGAACCAATCGAGGAACTGGCCGGACGTGCTGAAGAACTGCAGGCGATGATTGGCGTAATCGCTCGCGATGAGTCGGTCGCCCGCGTCCAAGGCGAGGCCCGCCAACTGGAAGAACTCGCCGCGTGCGATCCCGCGCCGGCCCCAGGCCCCGGCGAGCGTCACCTCATTTCCGGCGATCCTGAACTTCTGTATCTGCTCGAGTTCCGGGTCGCTGACATACAGGTCGCCGCTTCGGTCCACCGCGACGTACATCGGAACAAGAAACCTTCCATGTCCCTCGCCGATGCTGCCGACGTGGAACAGAAATTTCCCCTCACGGTCGAACACGCTGACTCGGCTCGCCAGCACGTCCGCCACGAAGATGGTTCCGCCGTCGGGACTGAGCGCGATGTCATTCGGACCACGGAGCCGATGCTCCTCCGGCCCCTCGTGCCCGAATCCCCGAAGAAAGTTCATCTCGGAGTCGAACACCAGGACGATGCGGTTGCGCCGATCCGCGATGAAACTCTCGTTGGCCTTCGATCGGGACATGGCGGTGATCTCGATCGGCCATGCCAGCGCCGGCGCGCCCGGCGCGGCCCGTAGGCGGGCGGTCAGCTCCTGCAGGTCGTACGCGCGCACGAACTGCGCCATCGCCGGATCAAAAGCCAGAGGCTGCTCAGCTTGCCAGTTCAGGCGAAACACCTGAAGTCGGCGATTGCCCGTATCCCCCACGTGCACCAGCAGATCATCGGTATCCATCACGACCGCACCGGGTTCGTTGAAGGAGCCGAAGGGCGGCGGAGCATCACGCGGCGTCGAGCCTGGGTCCATGCCGAACGTGGTGATCTGGATGGGCGTGGGGTGCCTGGTGTCGTAGATCATCACCATCTGCGAATCGGGTTCCGCGACGGCCATAAGCGGGCCATCGGCCGACAGCCGCTGGCCGAAGTGGGACATCGCGCCCCGCTCCCAGAACGGCGTGGCGACCGCCTCCGGGGGAGTTCCCTCCGCGACCGGCCCGAACACCTGGGCGCGCCGTTCAAAGGGTTCGCACACGGCCGCCCGTGCACCGTCGTGACGGACCGCGACGGCGGAGGGGTAATGAATGCGGCCCTCGCACTCATGCGGCTTGACAATGTGCAGTCCCCACTCGTGCAGGTAAGTGCCCTCCGGAGAGAAGCACTGGATTCGGTGATTCCGCGAGTCGGCGACCAGGACCATCCCGCGGGAACACTCCACGCCCGTGGGCGTTGAAAGCATCCCCGGAAACTGGCCCCACCCTCCCCAGGCGCGGACGAACTTCGCTTTGCCATCCTCGAACCGGAACTTCTGTACGCGATTGTTCAGCGAATCCGCAACATAAACGTGCCCATCGGCATCGCACGCGATTCCGATCGGCCGGTTGAACTGTCCCTCGGCTCTTCCGGTCTCGCCGAACGACGTCAGCCAGCGACCGTCCTTGCCGAAGACCTGCACGCGGTCATTGCCGGTGTCGGCGACGAACAGGCGTTCGTTGTCCAGGGCGATGCCGCCCGGATCACACAGTTCGCCCTCTCCGGCTCCCCGCGTTGCGATGACGGCTTCCGGTGTTCCGTTCAGCGACAGGCGCTGGATTCTGTCGTTGCCCGAGTCGCACACCCAGATTGCGTCATCGTCGGCGGCGATGGCCTTGGGAAACCAGAGTTCTCCGGGCGCGCTGCCGGGCGATCCGATCTCCGCGACGCGCTGCGCCAGATCATCGAAGAGCACAACCCTGTGACGGTACGTCTCGACCACCGCCAGCCTGCCATCCTTCAGATAGGCGCACGCGCTGGGGAACGCGAGTTCCTCGACCTCCATCTCGAACCGGCCGAGTTTGGTCGCCGGCGCGCCCGTGCCCTGGCTTGCGCTCGAAGGCGCCGCATCCTGTCCTGGAGCATGCGTGGTACCCGACGCCAGCGCGCACGCTGCAACCAAGGCTCGGGCTACTGCCGAGCGGCGACGAGTCGCCGGTGTGTTCGCCTTGCCGCGGCTCATGCCTTGTTCCTTCGCGCGGCAACTTCGCGCCATGCTTCGGCGTAAAGGGACGCCGGAATATCCAGGTAGCCGGGATACGCCTTGGCGGCTGCGCGCACGGCCTCGCGATGCAGCGTCACGACCGTCACCGGTTCGCATGACTCGCAGATCACCGACCCATCCGGCGCAACCGCGATCGAACCCGAAGGCGGACCCATGAGCACACCCTGCTCGGGCCCGGGTCGGTTGACGGAAACAACGTACGCGCCGCTGGTCATCGCGTTGGCGCGAAACACGATCTTCCATCGTTCGTAGGTGCGCTGTTCCGTCGCGCGTGGAGCGATGATGACTTCTGCTCCCATCGCGCCGAGCAGATGGCACCCCTCGGGGCGGTTGATGTCCGAGCAGATCTGCACTCCGATCCGCATGGGAAGCCCGGCGACAGGCGACGGAGGCTCGCGCCCCGGTTCATAGTGCGATGTCTCCCAGAACCCCTCCTCCTCGGGCAGATGGATCTTGCTGTAGGTGCCGAGCTGACGGCCCGAGCCGTCCAGCACCACCGCCGTATTGCGCCGAACGCCGGAGACGGGGTCTCGAATGATCGCGCCGCCGATGAGTGCTACGCCCGTCGAGCGCGCCGCGGCCGCCTGCATCCGCTGACGCGGACCGCCGGGCGGTTCGGCATCTTCATCGCGCCGGGTTTTTGTCGCAGGCGACCAGGGATTGCACGGCAGCTCGGGGAGCACGGCCAGCTCGGCGCCGAGCGATCGGGCTTCGGTCAGACGGGCCAGCAGGCGATCCTCGGCGCCGTTGCCGACGAACACATCCGAGATCATCGCGATCGTCATGGTTTCCGCGGCCATCGAGGCAAACAGTAGCACGCCCCGGCATCACCGGCGTGGCATTTGCCCATGCCCGGCGCTTCGACGAAACTCCCATCGCCCTGCTCCGGTCGGCGTGCCGTGCGACCTGCGGGGTCCGGGGAGCGTTTCGCGCATGTCCAGAATGCACCGATTCGTCATCGGCTTGTCGAGCTTGTTCGCGCTGTTCGGAGGTGGAGCGAGCGTCGTCGCGGCCCCGCAGGCGGGGCAGGATGCGCCCGACGCCGCGTGGCAGGCGCTTCCGCCGTCGCCCGTGCGCGGGCTTTCCCATGATGCTCCGTTCTTTCCCGGCGCGGCGTATGACCCCGCCGTTCCCGCTCCGGAGTCCGTTCTCGGATACAGGCCGGGTGATCGCGCCGCCACGCACGCCGAGATCGAGCGTTGCCTGCAGGCATGGTCGAAGGACAACCCGCGAACGCGGCTGGTGAACTACGCCAGGTCGCACGAGGGAAGGGCGCTGTACTACCTCGTGATCTCCTCGCCCGAGAACATGCGGCGCCTGGACGAGATTCGCGACGGTCTGGGGAAGCTCGCCGACCCACGCGGCGTCGATCCCGCCGAAGCGGAGCGCCTCGCCGAGACGCTGCCTGCCGTCGGCTGGTTCGCGTACGGCATCCACGGCGATGAGAACTCGCCATGCGACGGCGCGCTCGCCGTGGCCTATCACCTCGCCGCCTGCACCGACGAGGAAGTCCGGTCGATGCTCGAGGAACTGATCATCATCATCGACCCCCTTCAGAACCCCGACGGGCATGACCGCTTCCTCAAGCAGGTGCGCGAGCACGCGGGCAATGTTCCGAACGTCGATGATCAGAGTCTGCTGCACTCGGGCTACTGGCCCTGGGGCCGCACCAATCATTACAACTTCGATCTCAACCGCGACTGGATTCTGTGCGTGCACCCCGAGACGCGCGGGCGCGTGAAGGCGGTGGGGGAGTGGCATCCCGTGCTTTTCATCGACGGGCATGAAATGGGATCGCAGGACACGTTCCTGTTTTCACCGTCGCGCGAGCCGATCAATCCGAACATTCCAGCCGTGCGCAAGCAGTGGTGGAACATCTTCGCCCGCGACCAGGCTTCGGCCTTCGATGCCTTCGGGTGGCGGTACTACGCGGGCGAGTGGAACGAGGAGTGGTACCCCGGCTACTCCAGCTCATGGGCGGGCTATCGCGGCGCCGTCGGGATTCTGTACGAGCAGGCCTCGATCGGCCATGACGGCGTTCGCAGGCCCGAAGGCACGATCGTGACCTATCGCGAAGCCACCCACCGCCAGGTCGTGAGCACCATGGCCAACCTTCGCACGCTCCGATCCCACAGGGTGGCCCTGATGAAGGGATTCCTCGCCGAGCGCCGAGCGATCGTAGCGCCGGAAGGGCCGTACGCGAGCACCGTGTTCGCGATTCCCCCGTCCCCCAACCGCTCGAGGTTGAATCGGCTCCTCGAGATACTTGAGCTTCAGGGCATCGAGGTCTTTTCGTCGGACTCGGACGTGCGCGTGCCGACGGCGCGCGACCGGCTCGGGCGCGACCTCACGGAGGTTCTGCTCCCGAGGGGAACTCTCTTTGTCCCAACCCGGCAGCCGGAGGGCCACTTGGCGGCGGCCATCCTCGAGTTCGACCCGCGCATGACGAACGACTTCCTGCGCGAAGAGCGGCAGGAGCTGCTCCGCTTCGGACGTTCCAGGCTCTACGACGTTACGGCCTGGAATCTCACGATGCTCTTCGACCTGCCCGCCCTCGCGCTCTCCGGTGGCCTGCCCGCGGGAGCGAAAAAGCTCGCGGCGCCGCCTTCAGTCGAAACTCCTCCGGTCTCCGGAGCGACCGGCTCATGGACGGCATTGGTGATCGACGGTGCGGACGATGCTTCCGTGTTCGTCGCCGCGCGGCTGATGGAGCGCGGTGCGCAGGTGCGCGTCTCGGATCGCGAGTTTGCCTTCGACGGCACGAGGTTCGCGCGCGGCTCGGTGGTCGTCACGCGCGAGGACAACCGGCTCTTCGAAGGCGGACTTTCCGCCCTTGCATCCCTCGTCGAGGAACTCTGCGCGGAAGCGGGCGCTTCCGCCGTGGCCGTCGCCTCGGGGCTGGGAATGGACGGTCAGCCGGACCCCGTCGATATCGGCGGGGAGCACTTCATCCGTCTTGAGACGCCGAGGATCGCCGTCCTGTCGCGCGCGGCCATCGACTTCTACGACTTCGGCTCGATCCGCCATCTGTTCGACCACCGCATGGGCATCCGTGCTTCCTACCTCAGCTTGGACGATATCGAATCGCTGGATCTGCGCCGCTACAACGTGATTGTCGCTCCCGGCGGCGCGATCGACGATGCTTCCGGCACGCTCGTATCGATGCTCAAGCCGTGGGTTGAGCAGGGCGGGACGCTGATCGCCACGGCGGACTCCGCCGCTGCGCTCGCTTTCGGTCCGCCTCCGAATCACGTGGACGAGGCCACCGCCACGGAACAGGAGCCATCTTTCAGCGCGGTTCGTCAGTTGCGCGACGTGCTCGCGGATACGTCGCCCTATGAGCTTGCGATCATCCGGGAGTGGGAGGGGCGGAAGGGCGAGGTCGATCCGGACGCGGTCTGGTCGCAGGTCGCGCCGACCGAGGTGACGATCCCCTGGGAAGATTGGATGGGCGATCCGGTCTCTGAACTCGAGGAGGACGAGCGCATCCGGCGCGACGAGTGGCGATCGCTCTTCATGCCCCAGGGCGCCATCGTGGCCGCGCGCTGCGATGACCGGCATTGGCTGACCTTCGGCAGCACACCGGAGGGATACATGCCTGTCCTGTTCGGCGATGCGCCTGTGCTGATGAGCGCGCCGCCGGTCGAGGCGCCGGTTCGAATCGGCTTCTATACGCCGGCGCGGAGTGCCGAAGCCGCTGCGCAGGCGTTGCAGACCACCAGGCCTTCCGAGCCGGGCGGGGAGGCGGGGCGACAGGTGCATGGAGCCGAGGGATCGTCGGTCGAAGAGAAGCCCGCACCGCCGCGGGTCGGCTGGGCGCCGCTTCCGCCCGGTCAGGAGCTGCGGCTTCGCATGAGCGGGCTGCTCTGGCCGGAAGCGGCGCAGCGCATCGCCAACGCGGCGTACGTGACGCGCGAGAGCGTGGGCCGGGGACAGGTGATCCTCTTCGCAACCGCGCCGGTGTTCCGGGGCAGCACGCTGGGCACGGCGCGCATCTTCGCGAATGCCGCGGTCTACGGTCCGGGTTTCGGCGCCAGCCATCCCATCGAGCCTTGAAAATAAAAGGCCCGCGAGTTCAACCCGCGGGCCTGGCCTGATCGCTGTGCTGACCCGGACGACCGGACCTACTTTGCGCTGCTCTTGATCGCGGTTTCCAGGCCCGGCACCTGCTCGGCGCCGGTCGGAACCTCGATGGTCGAGCCGCTGAAGTCATCGCCGATCGGCTCGTACTCGCCGCCGAGGTGCTCGGCGAGGAACGCCTCGGTGACGGCGTTGAACGCCATGCTGTTCTCCGGTCGCGCGAATCCGTGCCCCTCGTCGGGGAAGAGCACGTATGTCACGGGGATGTTCTTCGCCTGCATCGCCTTGACGATCTGGTCCGATTCGCTCTGCTTTACGCGCGGATCGTTCGCCCCCTGACCGATCAGCAGGGGCTTGCTGATCCTGTCGACAAAGGTGAGCGGCGAACGGCTCTCGAGGAACTTTCTGCCTTCCTCCGTGCGGTGGTCGCCCACGCGGCTTGTGAACATCTCCATGAGAGGCTGCCAGTAGGGCGGAATCGTGTTCAGGAGCGTCACGATGTTCGACGGCCCCACGATGTCCACGCCGCAGGCGAACACATCCGGCGTGAACGTCAAGCCGACCAGCGTGGCATACCCGCCGTATGAGCCGCCCATGATCGCGATCTTGTCCTTGGACGCGATCTTCTTCTCGACCGCCCAGTTCACCGCGTCGATGAGGTCGTCGTGCATCTTGCCCGCCCACTCGCGGTTGGCCGCGTTGATGAAGTCCTTTCCGAAGCCGGTGGAGCCGCGGAAGTTGACGCTCAGCACCGCGTACCCGCGATTGGCAAGCCACTGGTGATAGCCGTTGTAGCCCCATGAATCCCGTCCCCACGGTCCGCCGTGCACGAGCAGCACCATGGGAACCGGTTCGGCCGGAACGCCGTCCCCGTCGCTGTCGGCCCACACCGGAAGCGACAGGTAGCTCACCAGGTTCTTGCCGTCGCGCGACGGGATGATGCGCGGGTGCATGCGTGCCAGGGGCAGCTTCTCCAGCGCAGGACGATTGCTGAACAGGTACTCGGCCTTTCCCGCCTGCCGGTCGTAGAGGTAGTAGCGCACCGGACCTGCGTCCAGCACGTACGCGACCATCCATATGTTGTTGTCGAGTGTCTGGTTGATGACGTTGAAGTCGCCGTCCGTCACCGTTTTGAGGTACTCCACGTCCTTGGCGATGGAGGGATCGAGCACCGTCCACTGCACGCGGTCATACTCGAACGCCACCGCCTGCACGGCCCGCGTCGTCGGATGCACGATGAAGTCGCCCGCGTCCGCCCGCGCGTTCTCCGCGAGCAGGGTCTTCTTTCCGGTCGTCATGTCCTGCACGAACAGCCCTGCGGTGTTCCGGCCGCGGCTGTCGATGGAATACAGCAGGTTGCCCGAGGCATCGAAGCCGATGGGGGATGTCGTCAGCATGTCCTCCATCGGGATCGTCTCGAACGGCTCGAAGTCCCCGGACTCGCTCCGTCTCAGGTACTCCATGCCTCCGTCCGGCGTCATGCGCGTGGCGATGCGGATGTTGTAGTCGAGGTCCGACAGGAAGCCGGCGTATCCGTCGTTCTGCTGGACCATCGTGCGCTCGCCCGTCTCGATGTTCACGCGATACACGTCGTGCAGTTGCGCGTTGCGGTCGTTGATCCCCAGCAGAATTTCCGCGGGATGCCTCGGGCTGACCCCTTGGAACTGCGCGGCGATGCCGTCGATCGGCGTAAGGTCCTTGATCTCGTTCGTCGTCAGATCAACCGAGTAGACATGCCAGTTCTCATCACCGTTCTTATCCTGAATATACAGGATGTCCTCGCTCGTGTAGGTCCAGAAGTACTGGCGGATCCCCCGGTAGGTGTCCTTCGTCACCGGCTTTGCTTCGCTGATGTCGCCGGCGGGGCCGACCCACACGTTCAGCACCCCGTCCACCGCGGCGACGAAGCTGATCTTGCTCCCGTCCGGGCTGATCTGCGGATTGGCCCGCTCGGGATTCCCGAACAGCACGTCGCGAGGGATGAGCGGTACGGGGCCTTCGGCGCCGGCGGGCGCGCCGCACAGCATCGGGGCCGCGATTGCGCACGCGGCCGCCACTTGCCAAGTCATCTTCATTGTCGGATTCTCCGTGGGGGATGGATCGCCGGACACGTTGTTCTCGTCAATGTACCGTTGAGTGGACAGGGCGGCCAGACTCGGAGCGGCCGCACTGCGTTTGTATGGATTCCTGCCCGTTGAGTTTCATCGGCACCCTTACGATTCCCCGTCGCATGCGATAGTATGCTCGGGGGTGCAGTCGCATGATCTATCGCAATCGGCCATCGAGTCCTGCCGGAAAGAGCCGAGCGATCCAGCACGCACGCTGGGCGCGCGGCACACAGCGCATGGCGGGACCGTGCCTGCTCGGCGCGGCCGCGGGAGTCGCATGCGGCGCACTCCAGGCGCTCGCCGGAGCATCCCGGGAGGCCTCCGCGGGGATGGTCGCGGGCACCGTTTCAATCGCCGCGCAGGCCGGCCAAGCCGACTCGAGTCAGGCCCCCAAGCTTCCGGAGATCGTTGTTTATCTCGAGCCTGTGGCCGAGGGCGTGACCTTCGAGCTGCCGTCCGAACCTGCGCGGGTCGGGCAGCGCGGGGCGAAGTTCAACCCCGCGACGCTCGTGATCGCCGCGGGACAGAGGGTCGAGTTTCTCAATGACGAGATCGACCCTATCGAGCACAACGTTTTCTCGGAGTCGCCGGGAAACTCCTTCAACCTCGGGTTGTTCCCGCCCGGCGAGAGCAGGGGCGTCGTGTTTGAGCGCCCGGGAACGGTCCGGCTGTACTGCTCGATCCATCGCTATATGGACGGAGTCGTCTTCGTCGCGCCTACGCCGTTCTTCGCCCAGCCGGATGCGAACGGCCGCTACGAGATCAAGGGCGTGCCTCCGGGTCAGTACCTGCTGAAGACGTGGCAGAAGCGGCCCCGGTACAAGGATCAATCGATTCCCGTCACCATTGATGCCGCGGACGCCGAATCCAAGTCGATCAACGTGGAGCTGAGCCGCACGTGAGAGTTCTTCTCTGCACAACGGCGAGTGTCCTTGCGGGATTGCTCGCGGGCTGTCATGCCGCGCCGGCGCCCTCGCCCGGTCTGGCGACCGTGGTCGTGGACGTCTCCGCGCGGCCGCACGAGCGCGTCAAGCCGCGTCGTGAGTCCGGCTCCGATCCGCTCTACGGAGGCGGATATGACTCGTCGCCAGGCTCCCGCAGCGCGTATGCCCGAGTGCGATATACGGCGCTGGAGGATGTCGTGATCTGGCTCGCTCCGCAGTCGGCGGACGCAGCGGAAAAGCGCGCGGATGCCGTCGAGATCGAGCTTCGCCGCTCGAAGAGTGAGCCGCCCCTTGTGGCAGCTTCGTGCGGCGCAACCGTGCGCATGCGCAACGCAAGCGAGACGCCGATGGTCGTGTACAGCGTCTCCGAGGGCAACGCCTTCGATCTCGGTTCGCTGGCGCCCGGAGAGGTCGCAACATGGACCGCGCGAGCACCTGGGCTTGTGGAGGTTCTCGATGAATCACAGGAGCTTCCGATCGCCCGCGTGTTCGTCGCGCCCAGTTGCTGGGTAGCCGTATGTCGCGCCCCGGGACGAGTTGCTCTCCGCGACGTCGTGCCGGGGCAATACCGGCTTCACGCCTGGCATCCCCGCCTTCCCGGCGCGGAGCTTCCGCTGACGGCGGAACCGGACTCGCTCTCATCCGCCGACATCTGGCTCGGCGTGGACAGGCTGCCGCACCTGCCTTGATCGGTTCGCCGCGCGGCCGCGATCGGCGCAAGGATGTACCTTTGGCGGCGACATGCGACTGGGCCACAAGGTTCTGGTGCTGACACTGGGTATCACGCTGGTGCTCTCGGGGGCCATCGTCTGGCTCGTCACCGCGCAGGTCACGGCGCTGGAGACTCGTCGCGCCCGGGCCGCCATCGACCGATCCATTGCCGAGTACTCGCGCAGTCTTGAACTCAATCATGCCCGGATCGAGGCCGCTGCCCGGGAGAGATTCGAGGAGACCCAGGTCCGCGCGCTCTTCGAGCGCGTGGATTTCGCCGAATCCGAAGAGCAGCGTCGGCTCGCGCTTGGGCAGTTCACCGGCTACTTCTTCACGGACCCCAACGAAGTTGCGCGGTACAACTTCGAAGACTTTCCGCCCGCGTTCTTCCTCATGATCAACGAGGCCGGCGAAGTGCTCGCGACCGTCGCGACCGGCGATTCCGCGCTTGCCGACCGTCTGGGTTCATTCGCGTCTGCACTTCCCTCCGTGCAGGACCTGAGCGAACGGTCGGCGCGGCTCTACATCCATGATCCCTCCGTCGCGGGGGAAAGCTTTGGAGGGCACTATCTCGTGCTCGGAGTGGGCATCCGCTCCATCCTGAGCGAGCCGCCCACGCACGGACTTTTCGTCGGCTTCAAGCTCACGCGCGACTTCGCGGCCCGGCTCTTCGGGGCTGCCGCCGCGCGTGACCCCGAGCGGGAGGCCGAGGTCTCGCTGCTGCCCATCATCGTCGACGGCGATTCCCAGTATTACGCCGGTGCCGGACCCGTTGACGACAGCGCATTTCACGGCGATGAAGGCATCGCATCGGCGGTCGGCCGCTTGGGAGGCGCCGCCGATGCGCGGATCGAGTTCAAGAGCGGAACGGAGACGTTCCTGGGGCGTGCCTCCCGCATCCGAATCGGAAACAATGACTCCGCCTATCTGATCGTCGCCGCGTCATTCGACGAGGCGCTTCGACCCCTCCGACGCCTTCAGCAGGTCATCCTCCTTCTGGGCGCAGTGGCGACCGCCATCGCTTTCTTCGCGTGCCTCCGCCTTTCCCACGCCATCGCCCGCCCGGTGGAGAGCCTCCTTGCCGCGACCGAGCGCATCGCTCGAGGCGAAGCCGGAGTCAAAGTAGAAATCGCCCGCCGTGATGAGCTAGGACGGCTGGCGCGGGGCTTCAACGAGATGGCCGCGGGACTCGAGCAGCGCGACCTTATCAAGAACACCTTCGGCAAGTTCGTCGATCCCCGAGTGGTCGAGGATCTGCTGTCCAATCCCGACTTGCTGCGACCCGGCGGCGATGTCCGAGTCCAGACGATCCTCTTCAGCGACATCGCCGGCTTCACCGCGATCGCCGAGCGGCTGAAGCCCGATGAAGTCGTCAGCCTGCTCAACGAGTATCTCGGCGGGGCCTCGGACGCCGTCTTTGCTTCCAGGGGCATCGTGGACAAGTTCATCGGCGATGCCGTGGTGGCGTTCTGGGGTCCGCCGCTTGTCGACGAGCCTGAGCACGCGCGTCTGGCGTGCTTCGCAGCGCTCGAGTTCCAGCGCGTCGCCTTGAACCTGCGACCGCGATGCGAAGGGTTGGGCATTCCTCCGTTTCAGATCCGCGTCGGCATCGCCACCGGGCCGGTGCTTGTGGGAAACATCGGCTCGCCGAGCAAGTTCAACTACACCGTGATGGGCGACGCGGCCAATCTCGGCTCGCGTCTCGAGAGTCTCAACAAGTTCTATCGCACCACCATCCTGATCGATGCTTCCACCGCGCGCCTGCTCGCGGCAGCCGATCGCGCCGGCGAGCGAGCTGCATCTCCTCGCATCTTTACCCGCAGAATTGACGTGGTTCGAGTCGTGGGGCGCGACGAGCCGGTGACCGTGTACGAGATCGTCGACGCGGCCGGCGAGCCGAATGGACCCGATGAGTCCAGACTCGGCTTCGACCCCCGAGATGTCGCGCTGCGATGCGATCAGTACGAATCGGCGCTCGCCTTGTACGAGTCGCGCCGCTGGACCGAAGCGGCGCAAGCCTTCGAGGCGGTGGTAGACGAGTCGGGTCGCGTCGATGGTCCGGCCGCGGTCATGGCCGCGCGATGCCGGCGATTCGAGTCTCAGCCCCCGCCCGAGAGCTGGGACGGCGTCTGGATTGCCGAATCCAAGTGACCGTCAGAAGAGCAACTGCACCTGAACCATGATCGTCACCTGATCTTCCTCCGCGCTCGGCAGCACTCCGAAGGCCGGGCTGGTCGGGTTGCGCGCGCCCGAGTTTGCGAAGTTCCCCGCCGCGGTCTCGGTCGTCGGATCGAGGAACCACATGGCGGCGAAGTTCAGCTTGAACGCGTGGCCGTGGAAGTAGTAGTTGAAGCCTCCCATGATCGTGTTGAAATCATCGCCGGCGGCGCGATCCTCATCCGGCATGATCACGTCGTACCGCGCGACCAGTTCGAGCTTCTCCGTGACATGGAAGCCGGCCTGGGCCAGCAACCCGAAGTCCTCGAAGTCCGCCCCTGCGACGCCGGCCTCGTCCTGAACGTGGTAGCCGACTCCGGCCAGCATGCAGTTCCAGCCGTCGCCTTTGACGAGCGTGTCGGCCGTCCATGCGAACAGCCCCTGTTCGTCCGCCGATGCGCCGGTGTCCGGCCCCTGCTCGTAATGCAGCGCGCCTCCCAGGGAGCCTGCGTAGCCGCTGCCCCGCGGGCTGCGGAACTCGTCGGTGAGCTGGTCCCATTCGCCCGCGAAGCGCCACTCGGCGCGGGCCGTCAGTGCCCAGTCGGCGGGGTCGGCGGTGTACTGCGTGTTCGCGGATCGGAATCCGTCCGAGAAAGTGCCGATGAATCGCAGGTTTTCATCCCGCCACTTCAGATCCACGAACTGCGAACGAAACTGGCCGAACACCAGCGATTGGAGCGAACGCTCGACGGAGAAGAGCTTCCAGTCGCCGATGTACCACTCGCGCATGAAGGCGGTGATTCCCTGTCCCCAGCGCAGCGTCCAGCCGCTGTCGAAGTCGTAGCCGGCCCATGCGTCCTGAAGGACGGCGTTCCCGTTTCCGGGGTCGAAGTCCAGCATCACGCGATAAAAGAGCCGCTTGTCCTGCACGTTGCCGTGAAAGGCCACTCGCGTCCGAGGGTTGTTGAATCCCGACTCGAACTCATCCTGATTGACCGAATCGTCTTCCTCCCGGACGTTGAGGTTGTAGCGGAACTGCATCTGGCCGCTCACGCGCAGCGTAAAGTCGCCGTCGGCAGATCGAAGGAAGAATCTTCCGTCGTGGCCCGCGATGCCCTCGTCCGCAAGACTCGATCGCGTTTCTGAATCGGCGAGCACCTCCGCGACGATCGCGCGAAGCTCATCCTGATCCACAAGCGTCGCGGCGGAGTCTGCGCCGGAGGCGGATGCGAGTCGCGCCAAGATCGTGGTCAGGGCCACCTGCGCGGCGACATGGCACATCGAAAGTCCTCCCTTGGTGTCGGTTCGACGACATTCGCGGCAGCGTGACAAGAATACCGGCTCAGGCCCGGCCTGCGCCAATCGGTGGAGACTCGTTCTCAAGGTCAATCCATCGTTGCCTGCGGCGGCATGCCTTCCTTGCCGTCCTGCTCGTGGTCCTCCACGCGACGACCGTACCACAAGTATCGCGCGAGGCGCCGAATGTCGTCGCCGACAAGCAGCATCGCCGGCAGCACGATGAGCGTGCTCACCGTCGCCGACATCAGCCCGATGCTGATCGTGATGGCCATCGGTATCAGGAACTTGGCCTGGAAACTGGTCTCGAGCACCAGCGGCATGAGGCCGAAGAACGTGGTCACCGTCGTCAGAACGATGGGCCGGAATCGGCGGCGACCCGTTTCCATGGCCGCGTCCCAGATGCGCATGCCCTCCGCGCGCTGCTGGTTGTAGAACTCGATGAAGATCAGCGAGTCGTTCACCACCACTCCCGAAAGCGCGATGAAACCGATCAGCGAGAGGATTGTCAGCTCGTATCCCAGCGCCAGGTGGCCCCACACCATTCCCACGACGGAAAACGGAATGGCCGTGATCACGACCAGCGGCTGCAGATAGCTCTGGAACAGCCACGCCAGCACCAGATACACCAGACCCACCGCGACCGCCATGCCCAGCGGGAGCGTCGAGAGCGAATCGCGAACATCCTTCTGTCGTCCCCGTTCGAGAATCCGGGTGCCGGTCGCCGCGGCCGCTTCCAGCGAGGCAAGTTCCGGACGCAGTGCCCGCATCACCTCTTCGGGATTTGCCCGAGCGCGATCGACGAACGCTGAAACCGTGATGGCACGCTCGCGATTCAACCTCCGGACGGTCGCGTAGCCCTCCTGTTCGCTGACGTGCGCCACCTCGCGCAGCGGAACCGCCAGCCCGGCCGGGCTGATCACGTGCATGGCCTCGATGGCGGCCAGGCTGCGCCGCGCCGACGCATCGAGCATCACGCGCACGTCGACATCCTCGCGGGTGCCGGGAAACGTGTGCGCTTCCAGCCCGTACACCGCACCGCGCACCTGCTCCGCGAGCTGTTCGGTCGAAAAGCCGAGTTCCTCCGCTCCCTCGACAAGCTCGATCCTCAGCTCGCGCCGGCCGTTGTCCGCGTCATCCGAGATGTCGTACACCCCGTCGAACTCCGCCAGTCGCTCCTTGATGGCGGCCACGACCGGCATGATCTGCCGCGGTCCTTCACCGGTCACGGTGAGGGTGATGCTCGGGCCTTGCGGTCCGCCGGTCAGTTCCTCGATCGCGAGGCTCTTCACGCCCGGAAGCTCGCCGACCTGCTTTCTGATCGCGACGATCACTTCCTCGCTCGGCCGGCGATTCCTGGACTCGACCGGCGTCAACTCGAGAATGAGCTGTCCGACGTGCGATTGCTCGATGGTCGTGTCGCCTTCCAGGCTGGTATAGGCGCCCACCGAGGCGAACGCGGATGTGACCTCGGGCTGCGCCAGGGCCGCCGCCTCCAGCTTCCGCATGATCGCGTCCGTCTCTTCGATGGACGTGCCGATCGGCATGACGAGCTGCGCATTGATCGTCTCGGCATCCGAGCCTCCGATGAACGTGAAGGGCAACCTGCCGCCGGCGATCATTCCCAGCGAAGCGATGATGCAGGCCAGCCCCGCGGCGAGCGTGACGTACCGGTGCCGAAGGCAAGGCTGAAGAAATGCCGCGTACGCCGGCACGACCGTCCGCTGCAGCACGCGCTCGCGCGCGGCATCGATCCGCGCCTCGATTCTTCGGTAGATCCCGACCCGCCCGCTCGCCCGCGCCCGATCCAGAGAGGTCAGGCTGTGCTTGATGTGTCCCGGCAGGATGAAGAGGGACTCGAAGAGCGAAGTGAAGAGCGCGCACACCGCCAGCAGCGGCAGCACTTCGAGCATGTCGCCGATCGTTCCGCCGATCAGCGCCAAGGGAAGAAACGCCACCACCGTCGTGATGACCGTCGAAACCACCGGCCAGGCGACCTGCGTTGCGCCGTTGATCGCGGCCGCCGTCGGCGTCTCGCCCGCTTCATGACGGGCCACGATGTTCTCCGACACCACCACCGCGTCGTCGGTCTGGATGCCCAGCACGATGATCAGTCCGAGCATCGACAGCAGGTTCAGCGATGCGCCCGTGAAGTACATCACGGCGAATGTGCCCAGCATCGCGACAAACAGCCCGTTGAATACCCAGAACGCCACTCTGAAGTTCAGAAAGACCATCAGGCACAGCATCAGCCCGATGGACCCCTGAAAGGCGTTCTCCATCAGCAGGTTGAGCCGCCCGACGATGAAGCGGGCCAGGTCCGTCGTGATCACCAGGGTTCCCGGAAGCGGTTCGGTCCTTGACCGACCCAGCTCGTACGCCGCGATGCGACGTGAAACCGGTTGGGAGGCCTCCTGTCCGCGAAATGCCGCGGCCAGTCGTTCGCGCCACGTGTACCGGATCGGCTCGCCGCGTCTTCCCGCGGCGTACGCCTTCACCATGTCCGCGATGTCGATCGCGTCCTCATTCCCGACCTTGTACACGGTGAGCGATGCGCAAGGCTTGCCGTTCAGGCGCGAACGCAGATCCACGTCCACGAATCCCTCGCGCACGCGCGCAATCTCGCCGAGCCGAAGCACCTGTCCATCGGCATCGGCCTTCACGATCACGCGCCGGATCGCCTCCGCCTCCTCCTCCGCGCCCGTCACGCGCACCGCCACGTTGCTCGTCGCGGTGCGCACCGAACCCGCGGGCAGCTCGGCCATTTCTTCCCGAATGCGCGCGGCGATGCGCGGCAGGCTCAGCCCGTGCTCCACCAGAGATGCGGGCGCGACTTCGACCGAAATCTCGTCCGTGCGGACTCCCGATGCGACGATGTCGCCCATCCCGGGCAGGCTTCGCAGGTCCGTGCGAATCTCCTCCATGGCCTGCTTGAGGCTGCGCTCGTCCGCATCTCCGTAGAGAGAGAGGTTGATCGCCGGTATGTTCGGCTCGAACTTGTCCACCACGATCCGGTCGGATTCCCGGGGGAGGTCCTGCAGGCTGTCCATCTCCCGCTTCACCTCGAACACGGCTTCGTTGATGTTCACCCCCTCCACGAACTCGATGAAGACCGTGCACAGCCCTTCCGAGACCGTCGTGTTCACTTCCTTCACGTTGTCCAGATCCGCCACGCGATCCTCGATCTTCAGCGCCAGCGAATCCTCGACCTCGTCGGGCGACGCTCCGGGATACGGTGCAATGATCCGCACCAGATTGGGCCGGACTTCCGGGAAGAACTCGCGCCGGATCTGCAAACCGAAGATCAGCCCGGCGCCGATCAGCGCGACGGCCGCGAGATTGGACACCACCGGCTTTCGAACCCCGAACTCGACCAGCCTCATGGGCCGCGTCCCCCCGGCGGGCCGCCGCCCACGGGTACGCTCCGCGATGCCTCGGGAACGCCGCCTGATTCGGATGCATCGCTCAGCGCTCCGGCCTCCACGCCCTGTACCTGCATGCCCGGCTTCAGTTCATCCAGGTTCGAGATGATGACCACCTCGCCCGGCGCAACACCGGATTCCAGCGCCGCCCATTGGGTCTCCTCGGGAGGCCCAGCATCGACCGCTCCCTCGAGGTAGTGGGAGATCACGACATCCCGCGGCGAGGCTCTTCCCTCCTCCGTCACGATCATGACGCGGTCGCCGAGAAGCGCCCCGCGGGGTACGACGATCGTCTCACGGGTTTCGCTCGAGCGCACGCGACCCATGAGAAACTGGCCCGGCAGGAGATCGGGGCGGTGGTCCGCATCGAGCTGCTGCTCCGCCTCGATGAACACGGTGAGGGTGCGCGTCTGCTGATCCGCCTCGGGGGCGATACGGGCGACGACCGCATTCAGCGCCGGTGTGCTGCCAGGCCTTCGTCCGCCGGGGAACAGCTCGGCCGCGTCGCCCGGGCGAATGAACTGCGCCGCCGAGACCGCCACCCGCACGGGAATTTCGATCCGGCGCAGATCGACGATGCGAGCGACGACCGCTCCCTGAGCGATGCGCTCCCCTTCGTGAACAAAGACGTCCTGCAGCACGCCTGCGATCGGGGCCGTGATGCGTGTGCGGCTCAGGTCAAGCTCGGCCAGCCGCAGCGTCGCCCGCTCTGCCTCGAGTTCCGCTTGGAGTCTGGCACGCCGGGCGGGCACGAGGTTGATCATCTGCCGAAGCTGCTCGCTCTCCCGCTTCATCCGCGTCAGTTCACGCAGGATGCGCTCGATCTCCACTTCATTGCCGGCGCCTCGCGTCAGGGCTTCCCGTGCGCGATCGGCTTCTCGCTGCATCAGAGCGGTCGCCTCATCCGCCAGCGCCAGCGATTCCTGCCAGGACTCCAGTTCGACATCCAGTCCCGCGAGCTGAGCTTCGAGCGCTGCGATCACCTGGCGGGACCGGTCCGCGCGACTGCGGTACTCCCGGTCGTCCAGCGCCACGATCAGCTGGCCCGCATCGACCCATGCGCCCGGATCAATCCCCTCGGGGCGATCGACGATCACTCCCCAGGTTTCCGCCGCCACGTCCGCGGCGTGCTTGGCCCGTGCCGTGCCGTAGCCCTCCCAGCTTCGCGCGACGGGCGTAGGTTTTGCGCGCATCACCCGAACGATCCGCGGAGCGTCGACGCGAGCCGCGCGTTCCGGCTCGGGGCGGGTGGCGACAAGCAAAGCGAACACCCCGACCGCGGCGGCGACCAGCACGATCGCGACGGCCGCACGCGTGATGACGGCCACCGCGCTGGCACGTGAACGAACGGACTTGCTCGGCTCCGGCATGCGCGCACGACCCCGGTTCGGATTGGTCAAAGTGTACGCTCGGCACGGGAGTTCATCCCGCGCCGGTGTCACATCCAACCCTCTGTCAGCGCGGACGCAACGCCGCGACGCCGCCCGAGCGCGGCGCCAGCTCGTCGTTGATGCGACCGATCTCGCGGAACATGTCCTTCGCGCCGAGGACCAGATGCTCGCATTCCTCGGGGCTGAACCCGGCCGCGTTCATGTCCGTGCGAAACTGCTGCCAGCGCGGGCGCTGCTCCGCGCCGTAGGGGTCCAGATACGTCATGCCGCGACCCCGCGGCGGTGGGGAAAGCCCGAGCGCCTTTCCGACCGCCGCGGCGATGAACCGGCTCCCGTTCTTGCTGCCCTCGAGCACGTAGTGCCTCCCGAGCAGCTCCGCCGGCGTGATCGATTCGTCATTGATCCGCGCCACCGATTCGATGGTCGCCGCCAGCGGCGCAATGCTCTCAGGCTCGACGCCGAAGAACCTCAGATCGTCGATCAGGTACGGTTCGGAATACTGATAGCCCTTCACAACAGCCGCGATGGCGCCGTTCGTCTTCGAGGCGCTCTTCAGCCTCCGCTCCAGCGCGCCGTGCACATGGCGCATCTGGCCCAGCCAGCGGATGTAATCGTCCCGGCTGATCGTTCCCTGGAGCAGGGCGCGCTGGAAGTCGCGCTGCTCGGCTTCCTTGTGCAGCTCCGCGGTTTCTTCCTTGAGCCGGGTCATCACGTCACGGGCAACCTGATCCAGCACCACGTCGGCTCCCCCTTATTGCGCGGAACACGCTTCCCATGCCACGATCGCCGCCGGCACGATGAGCCAGGCCAGCCCCTTGATCAGAAAGAACATGAAGCCCGCCGCGCCCGCCCGGCGCGCCCATCGCTTCGCTTTTCCGGCTCCGGATCGGGGCTGCGGGTGCTCGGCGCCGGACTCCGATGCATGCTTTGCGGTCTTGCTCACGCCGTCACTATAGGTGCGGATTCATCGCACGCAAGCGCGCTCCGGACGCACCGTCCGCCCCCCCACGCTATCCGGCAAAAAAAAACCGGGAGGCTTGGCCTCCCGGTCTTCGGCGTGCAATGCCGCCGAGTATTCATTCAATCGGTCACGATCTTCACCTTCCGCGGCTGCACCGATGCGGCCTTGTCCAGGGTGATCGTGAGCACCCCGTTCTTGAACCGCGCGTTGATCTTCTCCGGCTCGACGGCCGTCGGAAGCTGGATGCGCCGCATGAACGAGCCGAACCGCCGCTCGCTGTGGAAGAAGTTCTCCTCCTTGGTCTCCTTGCTCTCCTCCTTGTGGCCCGAGATCGTCAGCACATCGTCGTGAACGTTCACGTCGATCTTGTCGGGGTCAACGCCCGGCAGTTCGGCCTTCACGTTGATGTGCTTGTCCGTCTCGGACACGTCCAGCGCCGGAAGGAAGTCCGGCGCGCCCGCGAACGGTTCGGACACGCCCGAAAACGTGGACTTGATCAACCGATCGAACATCCTGTCGATTTCCGTCGGAAACGGAAACACGCTCGAAACGGTTTCGGGACGCCTGCGAATCAACATGAGCTACCTCCTTCCAAAGCACTGATGCTTCGTGATGCTTGAATGTCCGCGGCGGGGTGTGTGCCCCGCGGCGGGCAGTGGGTCGTGCACCAGAGCCAGTGCAATCCCCGTGCCGTCCGCGCGACGCCTTGTCTCCGGCCTTTCCGCCGGGCCGCGCCGCAGCATCGCCTGCACATGCCATGCCGATCCCGGTAATCGCCTGCCAATCTGGCAACCCGTCGGGTTCTCACCCTCGCTGCCGACCCGGTAAAGGCACCGGCCGCTCGGCATCACCTTTGCACACCGCAGCACATGGACCTCAATCGCCTAACGCAAAAATCTCAGGAAGCCATTTCGCAGGCTCAGGCCGCCGCCGTGCAGTTCGGCCACGTGGAAGTGGACGGTGAACACCTGCTCCTGGCGCTCATCGAGCAGCCGGAAGGGCTTCTGCCCCGCCTTCTGAACCGCATGGACGTCGATCTCGAACCTCTTCGCAGAGGGGTTCGCAGCGCGCTCGAGCGCCGTCCGAAGGTCTCCGGCCCCGGCAGCGAGCCGGGAAAGGTCTTCGTCACGCAGCGCTTGAACCAGTTGCTCGTTGCCGCCGAGCAGGAGGCACGCCGGCTCAAGGATGAGTACGTCTCGGTGGAGCATCTCGTGCTCGCGATGATCCTCGAGGGCGATCGCACGGAGGCCGGGCGCCTGCTCAAGCAGGCCGGCGTGACCCGCGACCGATTCCTCGCGACGCTCACGCTCGTCCGCGGCAATCAGCGCGTCACGTCCGCCAACCCGGAAGCCACCTACGAGGCCCTGGGCAAATACGGCCACGACCTCGTCAAGCTCGCTGCCGCGGGCAAGCTCGACCCGGTCATCGGGCGCGACGAAGAAATCAGGCGCATCATTCGCATCCTTTCACGCAAGACCAAGAACAATCCCGTTCTCATCGGTGAACCCGGCGTCGGCAAGACCGCGATCGTCGAGGGCCTGGCGCAGCGGATCGTCCGCGGCGATGTCCCCGAAAGCCTCAAGGACAAGACCATCTTCGCGCTGGACATGGGATCCCTCGTCGCCGGCGCCAAGTATCGCGGCGAGTTCGAGGAGCGGCTCAAGGCGGTGCTCAACGAGGTCAAGCAGGCCGAGGGCCGCATTCTGCTCTTCATCGACGAGCTGCACACCATCGTCGGCGCGGGTCGGGCCGAAGGGTCCATGGACGCCGGCAACATGCTCAAGCCCATGCTCGCTCGCGGCGAGCTGCGCTGCATCGGCGCAACGACCCTGGACGAGTACCGCAAGCACATCGAAAAGGATGCGGCGCTCGAGCGCCGTTTCCAGCCCGTCTACGTCGATCAGCCGGACGTCGCGGACACGATTTCCATCCTTCGAGGCCTGAAGGAGCGCTTCGAGGTGCACCACGGCGTCCGCATCCAGGACAAGGCGCTGGTCGCGGCCGCCACGCTTTCTCACCGCTACATCTCCGATCGCTTCCTGCCCGACAAGGCCATCGACCTTGTCGATGAAGCCTGTGCGATGATCCGCACCGAAATCGACTCCATGCCCACCGAGCTGGATGAAATCACCCGGCGTGTGATGCAGCTCGAGATCGAGGAAGCGGCGCTCGAGAAGGAGAAGGACAAGGCCAGCCGCGACCGCCTGGAGACGCTCCGCCGCGAGCTCGCGGACCTTCGCTCCCGCGCCGACGCCATGCGCGCCCAGTGGGAATCCGAGAAGAAGGCCATTCAGGCCGTCCACGCGCTCCGCGCCGAGATCGAGCAGGTCCGCCTCCAGATCGAGCAGGCCCAGCGTCAGCACGATCTGAGCAGGGCCGCCGAGCTGCGCCACGGCCGCCTCCCGGAACTTCAGCGCCGTCTCGACGCGGAGGAGTCGCGCCTCGCCGCCAAGCAGCGCGAAGGCGGCGGCAGCGTCCTTGTGCGCGAGGAAGTCACCGATGACGAGATCGCGCAGATCGTCTCCCGATGGACCGGTATCCCGGTCAGCCGACTGGTCGAGGCGGAGCGCGAGAAGCTCCTGAAGCTCGACGCCGTGCTTCACGAGCGCGTCGTGGGTCAGGATGAAGCGGTCCAGCTCGTGGCGGATGCGGTGATCCGCGCTCGCTCGGGCATCAAGGATCCGCGCCGACCCATCGGTTCCTTCATCTTCCTTGGGCCGACCGGCGTCGGGAAGACCGAACTCGCCCGTGCGCTGGCTTCATCGCTCTTCGATTCGGAAGACAACATGATCCGCATCGACATGAGCGAGTACATGGAGAAGCACTCCGTCTCGCGGCTGCTCGGCGCTCCGCCCGGATACGTGGGCTACGAGGAAGGCGGCCAGCTCACGGAAGCCGTCCGCCGCCGTCCCTACAGCGTCATCCTCTTCGACGAGATCGAAAAAGCGCACCCGGATGTTTTCAACGTCCTACTCCAGATTCTCGATGACGGCCGCGTCACCGACGCGCAGGGCCGCACGGTGGACTTCAAGAACACGGTCATCATCATGACCAGCAACATCGGGTCGCAGTACCTGCTCGAAGGCGTGACCCAGTCCGGGCAGATCACCTCCGATGCGCGCGTCGCGGTTATGCGCGAACTCCGCCAGCGATTCCGTCCCGAGTTTCTCAATCGCGTGGACGACATCGTCCTCTTCCGGCCTTTGCAGCTCGCCGAAATCGAACGCATCGTCGAGCTTCAGGTGGATCAGCTCCGCCGCCGTCTGGCGGACCGGAACATCAAGCTCACCATCACGCCCGAGGCGTCGCGTTTCATCGCCACCAGTGCGTACGACCCCGTCTACGGCGCCCGCCCCCTCAAGCGGTTCCTCCAGCACGAGGTCGAGACGCGCGTCGGGCGGAAACTCCTCGCCGGCGAGATCGCCGACGGATCGACGCTCCGGCTCACCGTACGCGGCGATCGCCTTGAGGTCGATGTCGAGCCGGCTCCCGCGGCTCCTCAACCTGTCGGTGTGTAATCACCCTCTCTTTCGGCGCAGCCCGGGAGCCGGGAGGTCGCCTGGAGGAGTGCAACCCCCGGGGCGTGCCCGGGCTTCATGGGGAGAGTGAGCGAATCGCCGGCCGGTCTTGTGGGTTCCTATCAAAACCCGATCAGATCGCTGGCGTACATCATTATTTGCACGGGACGCGCGAATCTTGGGCGTCCCCTGCGGCGTCGCAGCTCGCCGCGCCGCGATCACGTCCGACTCAACGGTAGCCCCAATGCGCCCCGAGTCATCCTCAATGCCGATTTCTGGGTGGGGCATTTTCGCCGGGCAGATACGTTTTCGCCGCGTTATTATTGATTTCAGATGCATGATGGATCTGTCGTAGGCTGGGTTGGCGAGCAGGAGTGGTGACGATCGGGGGCGAGCGGCTTCGGGGGATTCACGGGGAATTGGGGCGGGTTTCGCAACGGTCGGTCTCGGTTTGGCGTATAGGATTGGACGAGAGCTTGAAGGAGACTGGCATGGACGTTCTGGAGGAACGCAAAAAGCGACTCCATGGCCTGATTGATCTCGCTCGCGTTTCACGTGGGTGGAGCAGGGCGCAGCTTGGCCGCGCGCTGGGCCGTGATGCGACGAAGATCTATCCCGAGTCGGGCAATCCCAAGGCGGATTTTCTGATCCGGTTGGCCGAGGTACTTGAGTGGTCGGTCGGTGATGTGATCGATTCGGTGTGGGGCACCGATCGCGGAGAGTTCGAGCCGGTCGGGACTACCGAGGCGCAGCCGCTGACCTATCGCCAGTTGTACGACCAGGCACGCGCCGCGCACCAGCGCGGCGATTGGCGGCGCGTGGTCGATCTCGGACGTCGCATGTTCGACGCCGCGGATACGCCCGAGCTGCGGGCCATTGCGTGCATCTCCGAGTCTGTCGGCTGGGACGGGCTGGGTCGATACATGCAGGAAGTTGAAGCGGCGCAGCGCGGGCTTCGCGAGCATCCGGTTTCCATCGTGACCCGCAACATGCTGCGGGCCGCGCTCGCCAATGCGTGGTACTCGCTTTGGGACCTCACGCCCGCGCTCGGCACCGCGGAAGTCCTCGTCAAGTGGTACGAAGCGAACCCGCCCGAGCGCCGGCTGGACTGGAAGCGCGTCGCCTATGTGCACTATGTGCGCGGCAACACACTCCGCCGCCTCGCGACGGAAGAACCGGACCTCAAGGAAACGCACTACAGGAACGCAGCGCGGGACCTCGCCCGCGCATCCGAGCTGTACACCGAGCTTTCGCGCGAGTTCAACGACATTTCTCTCGCGGGCATCGCCAATACGTGCAAGGGTGCGATCATCGAGGTCGAGACCGAGCTGGGTCTGCGGGATCCGGGCGAAGCGGTGTCCGAGCTGATCGCAGGCGTGCTCAAGGTCGATGACGCCCAGGAAGAACTGCGTGGCGACTGGCTCGAGTCCTACGGCTGGTGGGCGACTTTCGCCTGCGATATCGCCCTTCGCCACCTCTCCGGGCGTGAACTGCAGACCGCGTTGCGCGTCCTGAACCAGAAGGGGCTGGACATCGCCGACCGCCTGGGCAACTGGGCCATGCGGGAGCGGGTCTTTACCCTGCAGTTCAGCCTCCACCGCGCGATCTCGGATTCAGCGGGACTTGATGTGCCCTACACCGTTCCCCCCGAATCTCGGTCTCTTATCGCGGCAACCATGGGCCGTTTCCCATCGTTCCGATCTACCGGCTGGGAGATTCTGAATTCCGCTCGCATCGTCGAGCCTCGTGAGGAGGTCCATTCATGAATTCCGCCCGGCGTACCTCGAGTTTCTTCAGCCGGTGTTGTCTGCTCGGCGGCGCTCTGCTGCTGGTGGTCGCCCCCGGCGCGCTCGCCGGGCCGCTTCCGCCCGGTGCTTCGGCTGGGATTTTCTCCGCAAGAATCAAGGACTTCGTTCCGAATCCGAGTCTCGCGCTGCCCGGAGGGATTACCAAGGGCGATGTGGCTCACGGGGATTTCCCCGACTTGCCCGGCCGCAACCCGCCCCCCGAGGAAGTTCCGCCCGTTTCCGCGGACGAAGAGACCTTCCCGGACGGTTCGGCGCCGATCATTCCCGTTCCCCCGAGGCTGACGCCGGTCATGCCGGCCATTCCTCCGCTGGAGTTCGGTGGTTCGGGCGATGCGGACATCCGTGCCGAGGACCTGCCGTGGATCACGTCGCCAGGCGATGGAAACATCGGTCCGAACTCCGCGGTGGTTCCGACACCGGGAACGGTCTGCATGCTTGTGATGGGTGCGGGCGCATTGGGTCTGCGTCGTCGCCGCTGAACGCGGGGATCAGTCCGTCGTTCGCTTGAGTGGCACCGCGCGCTTCACGCCGCGGTTGTCGGAACCCCCTGCGCCTGTCGCAGGAAGTTCTCGAGCAGCTTCGGGCCTTCCGCGGTGAGGAAACTCTCGGGGTGGAACTGCACGCCTTCCATGGGGGCTTCACCTCTGCGGGCGCGCCGTCGCAATCCCATCACCACGCGGTGCGCTCGGCCGTGTTCGTCCGTGTCCTGGGTCCACGCGGAGATTTCGCAGCCCGCCGCGTCGGCGGCGGCGTCATCCGCTTCCACGACGAGACTGTGGTACCGCGTGGCGATGAAGGGATTGGCCAGCCCCTCGAAGACGCCGCGCGCGTCATGATGAATCAGGCTGGTCTTTCCGTGCACGATCCGCCAATGCCTTCGGACGGGCATGCCGCTCATCTGCCCCATGCACTGATGCCCGAGGCAGACCCCCAGGATGGGAACGCGACCCGCGAACCTCCTGATGACCTCGTTCGAGATGCCCGCCTCGTTCGGCGTGCACGGTCCCGGCGAGATCACGACGCCCGCGGGGCGCATCGCTTCCACTTCCTCGAGGGTGATCCGATCGTTCCGCGCGACCCGCAGGTCGATCGACGGATCGATCTCGCCGAAGCGCTGCACCAGGTTCCAGGTGAACGAATCGTAGTTGTCGATCAGCAGGATGGTCACGCGGAGAATAGTACGGCTTTGCTCAGGCCGCGATCGTTCCCGCGACGCCGTCCCGCGTGACGTAGAACAACCGGTTGGTAATGGGATAGGGCAGGCGCTTGAAGTCGTGCTCGACGCGGTTGCGCACCCGGTCGACGAACTCGCCCGGATCCGGCCCCATCGCCAGGAACATGTCGCGCGAAGGTGTCGCGACAAGGAAATCGCCCCCGAGACGCGGAGCCAGCTGCGAGAACAGATTCCGCAGCAGCAGGCGGGACGCGTCGTACCCGTCCTGCAGGCAGAGCACCAGGGCACGGCCGCCCTCGTCGCTTTCCAGCGACCGGAACTCGAGCGTCGGCGTGTAGCGGAGCAGGTTCCCCCGCGCCACTTCATCAAGCTCGTCGCTCTGCTTTCCCCAGCGGATCATCTGTTCCGTGGTCACGCTCACGGTCATGTTGGGCATGTCGATCACGAACACGATGACCGTTCCGTTGACGAACGGCACATGGGCCACCAGCTCCGGCGACAGGTGTTCGAAGATGGACTCGGGCTGAATGCGCGGCATGATTTTGTATCGCGCCACTTCCCACGGCATGGCGTTGACCGCGAACGTCTCTTCATCGAAGAGCTGATCGAGGTACTGCTCGACCATCTCCACGCCCCGGTCCTCGTCCGTCGCGACCAGCCGCCAGAGGTTCTCCAGGTCCAGTCGTCTGCCGTTGACCACAAGCTCGCGCGGCCCCGTGAGTTCCACGCGCAGCTCCGGCTTGAGACGGTGCAGCAACTCGACAACCTGTTCCGCGAACGCTTCCGGTTCCCGCGGCATCCTGGCCATAACGCATCCCCCGACACGGACGGTGATTTCCTCAACCTCCCGGTCTTCGGTTCTCCCCGTGTCTATCGTCATCACGATACGAGCGCCCCAGCAGATTGTTCCACATGCCGCGGGCGACGCCGCTGCCGCCCGTCCGGACGGGCGCTCCCGCGCGTGCGGCCGGAGGGTACCCTTGCTCCATGCCCCGCAACTGCAGGATTACCGGTCCAGATAACGCCTTTGAGATCGGACGTCGCCGGCCGCTGGCGATCATCGCCGGCCCGTGCGTCCTGGAGTCGCTCGAGATGGCGCTGCGCGTCGGCGCCGTCGCTCGCGATGCATGCCGCGAACTCGGGTTCAACTACATCTTCAAGGCGTCGTTCGACAAGGCGAACCGGACCAGCGCCGCGTCGCCGCGCGGCCCGGGTATCGACACCGGACTGGCGAGGCTGGCCGAGGTGCGCCGCGCGCTGCGCGTGCCCGTTACCACGGACATTCATGAACCCGCGCAGGCCGGCCCTGTCGCGGAGGTCGTGGACGCGCTCCAGATTCCCGCCTTCCTCTGCCGCCAGAGCGATCTGCTCGAAGCGGCGGGAGCCGCGGCTGCGCGGCATGCCCGCGCCGTGAACATCAAAAAGGGGCAGTTTCTTTCGCCGCGGGAGATGGCCGGGCCTGTCGAGAAGGTCGAACGCGCGGGCTGCACGAACATCATGCTCACGGAGCGCGGCACCTTCTTCGGCTATCACCGCCTCGTGAACGACTTCATCGGCATCGGGGACCTCATGGCGCTGGGTGAGGAGGCGTCTCCGCCTCGGGCGGCGCCGCCCGTGTGCTTCGACTGCACGCACTCGGCTCAGCTTCCCGGCGAATCGGCGACCACGGGGGGGAGGCGCGACCGCGTCGAGCTTTTGGCGCGTGCCGCCGCCGCCGTCCCTGTCGATGCGCTGTTCCTGGAGTGCCATCCCGATCCGCCCTCTGCCTGGTCCGACGCCGCCACGCAACTCCCCCTGGACGCCTTACCGGGCCTGCTCCGGGTGGTGAAGGCCATCAGTTCGGCGGCAGGGAAGTGACCGGCACATGCTCTCTCGTCCTTCCGAGCCGATTTGCCCGATCTTCGGGTGTGCGGAGGCGGCGCCGTCCGCCGCCTCGGCTGTCTTGAGTCGCGGCCGCGACCTACACTTTCCAGAGCCATGAAGTGCAAGTGCGACCATTGCGATCGGGAAGCGACGATCACCGAGGTGACGGTCAGGAACGGCCAGAAGATCGAAAAGCACCTCTGCGAGGACTGCGCACGGCAGGAAGGCATCGCCTTCAAGTCGCAGTCGCCGATCAATGAGCTGATCACCAAGTTCGTGATGGCTCACGGTCAGGCCATCATCTCCGCGCAGGCCGGCTCGATCTCCGCCAAAGCTTCCGGACAGGCGTCATGCGGATTCTGCGGCATGTCCTTCGCCGAGTTCCGGCAGCGCGGCGTGCTCGGATGCCCCGAGTGCTACAAGACCTTCGAGCTTCAGCTCGGCCCGCTGATCGAGCGGGCGCACGAGGGAGCCACGCATCATGTCGGCAAGGCTCCGCGCAAGGCGGACCTCACCGCAACCCGCGCCCAGCGCATATCCCTGCTCCGAAAGCAGCTTGCCGACGCCATCGCCGCCGAGCAGTACGAAAAGGCCGCGGCGCTGCGTGACGAGCTTCTCTCCGCGGAGTCGCGCGCGCCGGATGCCGCAGACCCTCGCATCACCCGCGCCCAGATGCGCGCCCAGCCCGGCGCACGCGAGGCCGGAAGCATCGACCCTTGACCGTGCCGGAGGTTGTGCACAGGCCATGCCCGTTCCGATTTTCAGCACCGGGATCGTATGGCTCAAGGGAGAAGGACCACGAAGCGACATCGTGATGTCCTCCCGCGTGCGGCTGGCAAGGAACTTCGCCGGGTTTCCCTTCGTGAATCGCTGCAAGCGAACGGATCGATCCCAGGTGCTGGACCTCGCCAAGCGTCACCTGCTGGACCTGCAGCTCTCGCCGCAGCTTCTGTGGATTGAACTCATCGGCCTGCCCCAGTTGGAACGGTCGCTGCTCGTGGAGCGCCACCTCATCTCCACGCAGCACTCCAAGGGAGAGGAGCCGCGCGCGGTGGCCGTCTCCACGCCCGATGAAACGCTTTCCATCATGGTGAACGAGGAGGACCATCTTCGCATCCAGGTCATTCGATCGGGCCTCGCGCTCTCCGAGGCTTTCGAGCAGATCGACGCCATCGACGACCGGATCGAGGATCGCATCGACTTCGCCTACTCTCCCCGCTTCGGCTACCTGACCGCCTGCCCGACGAATGTCGGCACGGGCATACGCGTCTCCGTGATGCTGCATCTGCCGGGGCTGCGCATCACGGGCGAGATCGAGAAGGTCAAGCGTGCGGCCGAGTCCATGTGTCTGGCCGTTCGCGGCTTCTACGGCGAAGGCTCCGAGGCCGTCGGCGATTTCTTCCAGCTCTCCAACCAGACGACGCTGGGCAAGTCCGAGCGTGCCGTGCTTCAGGACTTCGAGCATCGCATCATCCCCAAGATCATCGAGTATGAGCGACTGGCCCGCCGTTCTCTGATGGAAAAGCGCCGTCACATTCTCGAGGACCAGGTGTTCCGAGCGCTGGGCACCCTTCGGTATGCACGACAGCTCAAGGCCGATGAGGCGCTGCAGCTGCTTTCTCTGGCGCGCCTCGGCGTTCACTGCGGACTTCTGCCGGACGTGAATCCCTCGACCATCAACGAACTCATCCTGCTGGTGCAGTCCGCGCACCTGCAGAAGGCCATACGCAGGGAGATCGATCAGGCGGAGCGCCGCATCGAGCGGGCCAGACTGGTTCGTTCGAGGATCGGGGCGCCGCAGACATGATGCGCGACTGGATTGCGCACGCGAACGGGCCGATCCGTATGCATGGGGCCGCTCCGATGATGCGAGGAAGCCGGGAACCGCCGGCTCTTTCTCATGATCGGAGCGGACGAAGCTCGCTTGTTCGGAAGGAGGAGGCTCGCGGGTTCCTTCGCATGCGCCGCTGAGGGGCGGTGCACGCGCTCGACATTCGCCGCCGCGCGGCGGGGTCGAACTGGGCTGGGAGAAAGGTCATGCTCGATCGGCACCTGAGCACCATCGCTCCTTTCGGTTTCAACTTCGATCCTGCTCGATTCCTGCGCGCGTACCGCGCCGCAGGTTGCCGCTTTGCGCAGTACTACCGGAACACAGCGTGCCCGCCACGCCTTGCGGACGTGCGCCTGGCAGCCCGCGAGGCAGATATCGCCTTCGATTCGATCCACGGCGCCTTCGGACCCGAGATCGACCCGTCCAGTCCCGATCCCTCCCATCGCGACGATTGCCTGCGCCTGTATCGCGATGAGGCGAACCTGGCGCTCGAGCTGGGCGTTTCGATGGTCGTCGTGCATCCCGCGGCCAACTTCCCGGACAACCGGCCGCGTCCCCGAGGCGAGCTGGAGCCGGTGCAGGCGGCGCGCTGGCCTCATTTCCAGGATTTTGCGGCTCGTCTCGCGGAGGTGGGGGAATCCACCGGAGTGACGTTCCTGATCGAGAACGTGCCCTGCACGTGCATGCTGGGCTTCGATGCGATCGAGCTGTCGCGTCGGGTGGGGAAGGTCGGGTCGCCGCGCCTGCGCATGTGTCTGGATTCCGGCCATGCGCACATCACCGGAAACCTGGCGGAAACCGTCATCGCGGCGGCGCCCGTGATCGAATACGCGCACGTGCACGACAACGACGGCGTGAATGATGGGCACCTCATGCCGGGTGACGGCACCATCGACTGGGTGTCCTTCGCGGATGCGCTGCGGCGCTCCGGACTCGGTGTCCCGATGATGCTCGAAGTGTTCTACAGCGAGCAGCAGGTGGAATCGCTCGCTCGCAACGGACTTCGAGAGCGGCTTGCTCGCTGCTGTCCGACAGACGGAGACTGAGGAAGCGAGCCGGCGCGGTAGAATCGGGCGCTGAAATCGGAGGCGACGTCCGCCATGACCTCCCAGCCGCAGGTCAACGATGCATCCGACGCGGCTTCACCATCGTCCGGTGAATCGCCGCGATTCAGGTGGCCGCCGAAGCCGATACCCATCAATGTGTCCCGTCCCGCGGTGCCTGCGAAGCCTCGCGGCGTCGTGTCGCCGGCCGGTCCGCGGGGGAGTGAATCGCGTGCCGCCGTCCCGCGCCGTAAGCCGCTCCTTGCTCGGCTTCGCGGGTTGTGGTGGGAGATCGAAGAGACATTCCTGGACATCACCGCCGAACCGCTGCCGCGTCGCGCCGCGCGACTGGGCTGGGCGCCGGACGCGATCGGTGCATACTGCGACCGTTGCGGCGGCTCCATCGGTGCCCATGAATCGGATGAGTTCGGCTGCGCGCGCTGTCGCGGTAAGTCGTTGCCGTGGGACCGATTCGTGCGACTCGGCGACTACAAACACCCGCTCGACCGCTTTGTTCAGGAGGTCAAGTTCACGCGGTGGAGAGCGCTCGGGCATGCGCTGGGAACTCTGCTCGCCGATCAGCTCAGGAGTTCGGGTCTGCGCACCGATCTGCCCGGCGGGCGTGTGGTTGTCGTTCCGGTTCCCACGTCATTCCGGCGCAGACTCTCGCGCGGGATCGACCACTCCGGAGCCATTGCCTCGGCCGTGGCGAGGTCTCTGCGAGTTCCTATGGTTCGTGCCCTGCGCCGTGCGCATCGTCCGAGCCAGCGATCCGTGCCGCTCAGCCGGCGCGAACGCAACGTCGCCGGTTCGTTCCGACTGCGCCGGCGGGTCGATCTCGCGGGTGCCACGGTCATCCTCGTGGACGATGTCAGCACCACCGGCGCGACGATGCGGGCCGCGGCCAGGGCGCTGCGTCGAGCTTCCAGACCGCGCGCGGTGACCTCGATGAGACAAGGCCCTCGAACGGGCGCGAGAAAGCAGGGGAGACCGGCGGCCATTTGGGCATGCGTGGTTGCCGTGACCCCGGACCGGGCCGAGATCGATTCGGCTTCGGTTGCGAGCGGTCCGGACGTCGATTTCTGGTCGTCTTTGGCTTGAGCGGGGTCGGAGCGGATATGGATGGGAGCAGAGAGACGGGGGAGGGGGGGAGGGGGGGGAGGAGGAGGGGGGGCGTCGCGGGATGGGCACCGGCCATCCACATTCAGGGATGCGATTCCACACGGACTTGACACCTTGGAGACCGTGGGTATCCTGTACGGCCCTTCACTGAGAAGGATTTGGGCAGGTCTGCCCCTTGGCTGACCTCGGTTTCATTCGGGGTTTGCCCGGCCTCTTTGAAAAGTGAACAGTTGGGAATGCCACGAGAATGTGCGGCGGCGGCTAGGGCGTCACGCCCGAAAGCCTGGCAGGTTGCCGGCGCCGTAAAAAAGCCGTGGTGGGGATCACAGCTCCCTGCCACGCTCAGATTCTTGTGAACCCTGTTCGTCCGACCCCCGTCGGACGGACGGGGAGAACCTTGAGCCAAACAACCCGCGGGCTTTGCCGCCCGTGGGCATCCCGAGCAATCGGGATGAGACCGGCGGCCCGGCGAGTACCCGGGCCGTTTGACAGGCAAACCTTCCATTCGAAGCATCGAGAGGGCTTTCGGGCCTTCTCAGGCAACGGATATCAAGTGAAGAGTTTGATCCTGGCTCAGATTGAACGCTGGCGGCATGGCTAAAACATGCAAGTCGAACGAGATCCTAGCAATAGGTGACAGTGGCGGAAGGGCGAGTAATGCATTCGAACGTACCCCGAGGTGGGGGATAGCCGCGGGAAACTGCGGGTAATACCCCATGTGATCGTGAGATGAAAGCAGCAATGCGCCTTGGGAGCGGCGAATGTCCTATCAGGTAGTTGGCGGGGTAAAGGCCCACCAAGCCGAAGACGGGTAGCGGGTGTGAGAGCACGGCCCGCCGCATCGAGACTGAGACACTGCTCGGACTCCTACGGGAGGCTGCAGTAACGAATATTCCGCAATGCGCGAAAGCGTGACGGAGCAATGCCGCGTGTGGGATGAAGCAGCTTTGCTGTGTAAACCACTGTCAGGTTCTCGAAACACTGATCGGGACCAGAGGAAGGGCCGGCTAATCCTGTGCCAGCAGCCGCGGTAAGACAGGAGGCCCGAGCGTTAATCGGAATCACTGGGCTTAAAGGGTGCGTAGGCGGATCGGCAGGCGTCTTGTGAAAGCCCCCGGCTCAACCGGGGAACAGCAGGGCGAACCGCCGGTCTCGAGGTTGGTAGGGGTCGCTGGAACGCTCGGTGGAGCGGTGAAATGCGTAGATATCGAGCGGAACGCCGGAGGTGAAGACGGGCGACTGGGCCAATCCTGACGCTGAGGCACGAAAGCGTGGGGATCAAACAGGATTAGATACCCTGGTAGTCCACGCTGTAAACGATGCGCACTTGATCGGTGCGGGTTTGACCCCGTGTCGGTCGCAGAGAAATCGCTAAGTGCGCCGCCTGGGAAGTACGGTCGCAAGGCTAAAACTCAAAGGAATTGACGGGGGCTCACACAAGCGGTGGAGCATGTTGCTTAATTCGATGCAACGCGAAGAACCTTACCCGGGTTTGACATGTACGGATTAGTTCCTGGAAACAGGAATGACGCCCGCAAGGGTGGAACGTACACAGGTGCTGCATGGCTGTCGTCAGCTCGTGCTGTGAAGTGTCGGGTTAAGTCCTCTAACGAGCGCAACCCCTGTCGCTAGTTGCCAGCGCGTCATGGCGGGGACTCTAGCGAGACTGCCGGTGTCAAACCGGAGGAAGGTGGGGATGACGTCAAGTCCTCATGGCCTTTATATCCGGGGATGCAAACGTGCTACAATGGCGCGCACAAAGCGACGCAAGGCCGCAAGGCGGAGCAAATCGCAAAAAACGCGCCCCAGTTCGGATTGCAGGCTGCAACTCGCCTGCATGAAGCCGGAATCGCTAGTAATCGGGGATCAGCTACGCCCCGGTGAATATGTTCCTGAGCCTTGTACACACCGCCCGTCAAGTCATGGGAGCCGGGAGTGCCCGAAGTCGCCACACCTCAGTGGTGCCCACGGCAAGCTCGGTGACTGGGACTAAGTCGTAACAAGGTAGCCGTAGGAGAACCTGCGGCTGGATCACCTCCTTTCTAAGGGATTTCCTTGGACCGGCCAGTGCCGGCCGCACATCCGCGGCCGGACGCGGAGCGATCCGCAGCCGGAACAGTCAACGCATTCTCGTCCGCCCTCTTCTCACGAAGGGAGCACGGCACCAAATAGCCCGCGGACAGCCTCGTGGTAACACGCGGCCAAGGCACCCCAACTGTTCTCTGATACACGCTCACCGACCCCGGGGATCGATCCCCGGGGTCGGTGTGTTTTTGGTTAAGTGTCTACGACGATACTGTTCGCGCCGGTGAACCGGTGCTCCATCGCGATCTTGGCCTTCCAGACTCATAAGGGCGCCGTGCGCGATGCTGTGCGCGATCCGCAAAAAAAAACATCTACGGACGCGGCTTCTAGGGGAATGACACGAGTGCTAGTCTAAACCTCGGATTCTAAGCGCCTGCCCGAGCCGGCCGACGCTCACTTTCTGTGCAGGTTCTCGGTCTTCAAATGGCGGTTCGGTTTCGCCGTAGCGGTGAGTCAGGAGGTGCTCGATGGCTTCGCAGCATGTTTTTCATCGTGCGTTGTGGCTCATCGTGTGGGTGGCCACGTTGAGCGGTTGGCGAGCAGGTGCCGCATCCGTCATCATTTACGTCGATGCGGATGCGACAAACGGCGGTAACGGGACAAGCTGGACGGCGGCTTACCGGTACCTGCAGGACGCGCTCACTGAGGCAGCGCAGATCGCTTCGTCCCTCAATTCTGTGCAGATATGGGTCGCGGAGGGCACGTACAAGCCGGACCAATCAAACGCAGCACCAAGCGGCACGGGTGATCGCAGCGCATCATTTCACTTGGCCAATCATGTCCAGCTCCTTGGCGGGTTCATGGGAACGGAAACCAGCGAGAGCCAGCGCCAACCGCTGAACACATTCACGGTACTGAGCGGGGATCTGGAAGGAAACGACACGGGTACGATTCCGGATGTGGGCAGAGGCGAGAATTCGCTCCACGTGGTACGTGCAGACAATACGGATCGCTCTGCTGTGATCAGCGGTTTCCTGATCCGCAGCGGGCACGCGGATATCCTCGAGCAGATATTTCGAGGTGGCGGACTGCTTGCCGAAACGCCGGGGATTGCAACGACCATTGAGGATTGCATTTTCTGGAGCAACTACGCTGCTTCCCAAGGTGGCGCAATCCATGTGCATGAGTCCAATTCCGTGCTCCTTCGCCGGTGCAAATTTGTGGCAAACGAGTCCTTCATCGGCGCCGGTGTATCGATCGGAGAAGCTACTTTTCCTCAACCCCCGAGTTCGGTCGCCACCATTGCCAACTGTTCATTTGTCCGGAACAAGGCGAATCTCTACGGCGCTGCCATTCGCATTCGCGGCGCGAACACGCTCATCGTGAACTGCACCTTCTCTGAGAATATCACCATCTCATCGGAAGGCGGGAAGGCGCTCGAAGCGGATAACTCATCGGCAGCGGTGATGAAGCATTGTCTCATTTACGAAACACGAAGCCACTCGGCCGTGTCCGTCTACGAGGGCGCGCTCGTGACGATCGAGCGATCACTGCTCTTCGGCGGAATAAACCAGGCAAATGGACAAATAACAACCATCTCTCTGTTACCCGCCGTTGACCCGACGTTCGCGAATATCTACGGCCTTGACGGCGTGCTTGGAACGCCGGACGACTCGGTCGAGGTGCTGGCCGATTCGGTTGTCATTGATGCGGGTGACAACGCCTTGCTCGCGACGCTGCGCTGCACCGCATCACGCGACTTGCTCAGAGCGAAGCGAGTCTATGATGGGGACGGCTCGGGCCCGGCAATCGTGGACGTCGGTGCGATCGAATACGGAGCCGGACCGCAGGCAGAAGGAGGCACGCGGGTCTACACGTCCGGCGATTCGCCCCCGGGTGGAAGTGGCTATGACTGGAGCGGAGCAATTGCAGACCTCCGCGATGCGCTCGACATGGCCGCGAACTCGGTGCCTGATTGCGGCGCGATGGAGGTTTGGGTCGCAGCAGCCAGGGAGCCTTACAGACCAGATTCCCCATTATCACAGGGCGGGAATCGGGCTTCATCATTTCAGCTCGCGGACGGCGTCGCAGTGTACGGAGGATTCGACGGCACCGAGACTTCACTTGACCAGCGCAATCCCGCGGCCAATCCCACCATCCTTTCCGGCGACCTCAACGGCGATGACGTGCCCGGCAATCCCGCGCTCAATCGGGACGACAACTCCTACAACGTGGTCCGAGGCGAGAATCTTTCGAGCGTCACCATCCTCGATGGATTCACGATCACCAGCGGCAACGCGGACAACTTCGCCAACATTCACCAACGGGTCGGCGCGGGGGTGTACGTCATTGACAGCAGTCCGGTGATCCGCAATTGCATCTTCCGCGAGCATTTCGGCCGAAGCGGAGCTCTGTATGCATGGGGCGATTCGCAGATGCTGGTCGAGCACTGCGCCTTCCTGTTGAACGAAGCGTGGTACGGCGGGGCAGCAGGATTCACGGGCCAAGAGCACCGGTTCCTGGGCTGCATTTTCGAGAGCAACCACGCTATCGACTTGGGCGGCGCCCTGTACCCCGAACAGGGTTCCAGTTCCGCATTCATCGATTGCGAGTTCCGCGGCAACATTGCGGATAGTTCCGGCTCAGGAATGTATGCACCGAACAACTGCGACGTGACGATTCTGAACTGCCGGTTCTACAACAACCACGCGAGCGGAGGCGGGAGCGTCGTGGCTACCAATCTCGTCACAGCCCGGATCGCCAACTCGGTTTTCGTCGGCAACACCTGCAGCGAGGGGCCGGGATCAATCGGCGGCTTCAGCGCGTACGGCGGCGTCACGGACATAGTGAACTGCGCATTCGTCGCGAACCGATCCGGGCCCGACCTCGGCGCCATCCATCTCCACATCGCATGCAGCGAAGGCGGGCAACTCAATGTCCGCAACACGATTGCATGGGAAAACACCGCTGATGGACAGGTCATCGAGGCAGGCCAGATTTCGTATGGTTCGCCCGGATGCTCACCAGAACCGCTCAACCACATCTCCGTGCAGTATTCGACCGTCAGCGGCTGGTCCGGCTTCTACGGCGGACTCGGCAACAACGACACGGATCCCATGTTCCTCGTGCTCCCCAGCCCGGGCAATGACGGCGACCTTCGTCTCCGCCCTCGTTCCCTGGCGATCGACTCGGGAGACTCAAGCGCAGTTCCGGCTGACGGACTGGATCTGGACGGAGACGGAAACGACACTGAAAAGATCCCCTTCGATCTGGCCGGAAATCCGCGACTCATCGATGCCCCTGTCCCCGACAACGGCCCGGGTGCTCCGCCGCATGTTGACCGCGGACCCTACGAGATCAACTTCAACTGCCCCGATTGTCCGGGCGACCGCATTTGGATACGGCCGCAAGGGGGAGACTTCGGTGTCGCAGCGAACTGGGTTCTCGGCGTTCCTCCGCCAGACAGGAGTGCGAGATTCGGCTTGGTGAACGCCGACTACGCCGTCACCTTCGACGGGCCGCGCACGAACAACCAGTGCATTGTCGAAGCGGGGCACGTCACCTTCGATCTCGACGGCGCGCAGTACGAACTCGCCGATGTCACTCCCGGATTAGATGGCCTTTTGGTCATCGGTGATCAACGGCCGACGCCCGCCGTGCTGTCCCTGCCCAACGGCAGGATCAAGTCGACGGATGTGTCGATCGGAAACGGCTTGGATTCCGAGGGATCGGTCGTACTGACTGGCGCTGGAACCGAACTCAAGGCCACTCGCTTCACCACAGTCGGCGAGTCCGGCGATGGCAGACTGACAATAGAAGGAGGTGCGCTTTCGACTGCGCAGGCGGGCTTCGTCGGCCTCGGTTCACAATCGCTCGGCGACGTGTTCATCACCGGTGTGAACTCACGCTGGTCGCTGCAATCTGTTCTCCAGATTATTAATGGATCCGTGAATGTAAATACCAACGCGACACTGAAAACGAACTTTGGTACATTTATCTACGAGAATGGTGCTCTTGTCGGCGACGGCACCGTCATCGGCCCCGTCTACAACAACTCCGGCCAGGTGGCCCCGGGATCGAGCGCGGGAACGCTGTCGATTGACGGCAGCTACGTGCAGGTGCAGTCCGACGCCAAGTTCGGCAACTCCTCCGGCCGCCTGCTCTGCGAAATCGGCGGAAGCGCCCCCGGCGAGCACGATGTGCTCGCCGTCACCGCCACCGCCTCACTCGGCGGCCTTCTCGATGTCTCGCTGATCAACGGCTACGACCCCCAGCCGACCGATCCGGCCGTGCAGGTGCTCACCGCTGCTCAGCTCGTCGGCACCTTTGACGTCGCCTTCTTCCCCGGCTTCCCGCCGCCCGATCCCAAGGACCCGGACAAGGGCCAGCGCCTCATGCGCCTCTCGTATGGACCAGGCGCAGCGAACGGGTCGGGTGGGCCCGAAGGCGCCGGCGTCTCGGTCTTCGTCGACATCCTCGGCGATCCCATCAATCTCCAAGGCGCCCCCGAGCAGAGTGTCACCGGCCTGCCCTTCGACGCCGTCGTCGCCGACTTCGACGGGTACATGGATGTCAACGGCGAGACCACGCTCGACCTGGCCGTCTCACTTCCCGATCCCAACAACCCCGACACAGCGCCAGGCTCTGTCTTCATCCTCCTCAACGCCGGCAATGACTCCAATGATGACTGGCTCGGCTTCTCACTCGGCACCGTCAGCGCCACAGTCGGCATCGATCCCAGGGGACTCGCCGTCGCCGACTTCAACGCCGACGGCGACTTGGACATCGGTGTCGCCAACTTCGGCTCGGACACCGTCGGCATCCTGCTCAACGACGGCAACGCGACTCCCTCCTTCGCGCACACTCCCTTCGGTGTGGGCGATGCCCCAGTGGCCGTGGCCGCGGGAGATCTGAACAACTCGACAGGCCCCGATCTCGTGGTCGTCAACAGCGGCAGCGACACGATCAGCGTCCTGCACAACAACGGCTCGGCGGTATTCGCGGTGAGCGAGACGCTCATTGCCGGCGATGAGCCGAGCGATGTTGCGCTGGCGAAGATGGAAGGCAGCCCTAGTTCCGATCCCGATCTGGACATCCTCATCACCAACAAGGGCGATGACAACGTCATGGTCTTCTACAACGACCTCTTCGCCAGCGCCTTCCCGACTCCGCCGATCGTGATCCCGGTCGGACCGAGTCCCGATCCCATCCTGCCCGGCGACCTCGACAACGACAAGGATCTGGACATTATCGAACTGGATACCGGCGATGTGCAGGGCACGGTCTCCATCATCCTCAACAACGGTGACGGCACATTCGCGCCCAGCGTGCAGCTTCCCGTCGGCGAGAATCCCTTCTCGCTCGCCCTCGTCGATCTCGACAACGACGGCGACCTCGAGATCGCCACCGTCGCGACCAACGAACAGAGCGATCGCGTGATCCGCATCCTCCGCAACGACCAAGTGGGGGGGCAGCTCGCCTTCGCGGCCTTCCCCGATCAGGGCGCGGGCAGCGCGCCGATCCTGATCGCCGGTCAGGGTCTTGACCTCGACAACGACGGCGGCATCGACCTCGATGTCAACAACGACGGCCGCGATGACCTGGTTTCCATCACCGAGAACAGCCTGCTGCTCGCGATGGGCGGCGACGGGGGGGCGGATGGCGTGCCTGCTGCTCAGAGCAGGCATGAAGCTGGAACTTCACTCGACAGCGCCGATCATCAACAGCCCCGCGTCACGCGCCCCAACCTCGCCTCGGCCCTGCTGAACCTGCCGCCGACTCCTCCCTGCCCCGGCGACGCCAACGGCGACAACGCCGTTGACTCGACCGACCTCAACATCATCCTCTCCGATCTCGGCTGCACCATCCCGCCGCAGACCGACTGCCCCGGCGATCTCGATGCCGATGGCGACACCGACTCCACCGACCTCAACATCGTCCTCACCGCCTTCGGCGAGCCGTGTCGCTGAGTCGTTCCGCGCAGCCTCTGCTACCTTGACCCCGTGCCCCAGCCTCGCCTGACGCTCGCAGACCCGCCCCGCCTCCCCCTCGTCGCCCCTTCCATCCTCTCCGCCGACTTCGCTCGCCTGGGTGACGATTGCCGCCAGGTCTTGGCTTCGCCGTCCGCCGGTGGCGGGGGGGCGGATCTGCTCCACATCGACGTCATGGACGGTCACTTCGTCCCCAATCTCACCATGGGGCCGGACGTCGTCCGGTGTCTCCGCCGCGCCCTGCCCGACGCCTTCCTCGATGTCCACGTCATGGTGACCGACCCGCAGCAGTACGTGAAGGCCTTCGCGGCCGCGGGCGCCGACCACTACACCTTCCACATCGAGCCTGCACTCGATCCCCGTGCCGGCAAGGGCATGAGTCCGCTTTCGCAGGGGTACGATCCTCGCCGTCTGGCGGATGAAGTTCGAGCGGCAGGGATGTCGGCCGGCTTGGTGCTCAACCCGCCCACGCCCGTCGAAGCGGTGCTCGATCTGGTCGCCCACTTCGACATGATCCTTGTCATGTCCGTCAACCCGGGGTTCGGCGGGCAAGCGTTCATCCCGGAAGTCCTCGACAAGGTCCGGGCGATCCGGTCGCGGCTTCGTCCGAGCCAGAGACTCGAGATTGACGGAGGCATCACACCCGAGACGGCGCCTCAAGCCATCACTGCAGGATGCGACGTGCTGGTGGCCGGGACGGCGGTGTTTGGAAAAAGGCCGGAGGACCGGGCTGGGGCGATCGCCCAACTTCGCGGTTCAGGGGGGGCAAAAGCCCGATAAGAACCGAATAACCGGCTCCGGACGTTCAGCCCAAGGTGGATCGTACGGGCGGATTGGCCGAAGTCCCCTGACGTGGTATCCTTCCCCAACCTTGGACCGGGCCAGGATCGCCCGGCGAAGGCCCCCCCGAGAGCCCACACCGCATGGCCAAGACTGGCGAGATTGACCTGCTGCTCGTTCGCTCCGGCAGGACCGAATGGGACGATGGCGGGCGCGTTCAAGGGGTCACCGACCTGCCGATGAGCGAGTCGGGGCGATCCGCGCTCCGTGCGAGCTTGGAAGACGTTCTTCACGGACGCTTCACACTCTCGACCGTGTACTGCGCTCCAGATGAGGCGAGCAGGGAGTCGGCCCGCATGCTGGCTGAAGCGGCGGGGGCGAAGGTCCGCGTCATGAACGAGCTGGGGGCCATGAACCTTGGCTTGTGGGAAGGGATGCTCGAAACGGCGCTCGAAGAGCGATATCCGACCGCTTGGAAGCAGTGGCAGGAGGATCCGGAGAGCGTCAACCCGCCCGAAGGCGAGACGTTTTTGGAGATGGAGGTCCGGCTGCTGGAGGCTATGTCCCGGATCGTGGAGAAGGCGGGCAGCCGGCGGGTAGCGGTCGTGCTCCGCCCCATCGAGTTCGGGTTGGCGTGCTGCCGTCTGGCGGACAAGCCGGCCTCGGAGCTGTGCCGGGAGCTTGAGGACGGGCCGGACGTTCGACCGTTTGTGGTGAATCGAGCGGGTCTCCGTGAACTGGCCGAGGCGTTGCGGGCGCAGGTATGACGTGCGGCCATTGTCTCCGCGGGTGTAAGACGGGTGTCAAGCTTCGTGGGAGTGTCAAGGGATGACTCAGCTCTCCACGCCCAGATCCGCGCAAGCAGGCTCCGAGGGCGAAACTCCCTCGGCGGACCCGGCGCCGAAAGGCCCGGGCGAGAACGGCGGCCTGACCCCGACCGTTCGCGTGACGCGTGTGCCCGAAGGCCTCTGGCTGCGGTGCCCGTCGTGCGCCGCGATGATCTACCGCAAGCAGATGGAGGCCAACCAGCACGTCTGCCCGGAATGCGACCACCACTTCCGCATCGGCGCCCGAGAGCGCATCCGACTCCTCGCGGATGACAAAAGCTTCGAGCCGATGTTCGGGAATCTCACGACGACCGACCCGCTCAAGTTCGTCGATCTCAAGAGCTACAAGGACCGTCTCGCGGCCGAACAGGCCCGAACCGGTCAGAAGGAAGCGGTGATCGCCGGGCGGGCGTTCGTGAAGGGCCGGGCGGTGATGCTGTGCTGCCTCGACCTGACATTCATGATGGGGAGCATGGGCAGCGTGGTGGGGGAGGTGGTCACGCGCTCGATCGAGCATGCGACCGAAGAGGATGTGCCCCTGGTCATCGTGAGCTGCTCGGGCGGCGCGCGCATGCAGGAGAGCGGCCTCTCGCTGATGCAGATGGCCAAGACCTCCGCCGCCCTCGCGCGGCTGGATGACGCGGGCGGTCTGTTCATCAGCGTGCTGACGGATCCGACCACGGGTGGCGTGACCGCCAGCTTCGCGATGCTGGGCGACATCATTCTGGCCGAGCCGAAGGCGCTGATCGGATTTGCCGGGCCGCGGGTGATCCAGCAGACGATCCGGCAGGAGCTTCCCGAGGGCTTCCAGCGCAGCGAGTTCCTCCTGGAGAGCGGATTGATCGACCGCGTGGTGCATCGCCACGAGCTGCGCAACGAGATCGCGCGGCTGGTGGACTACGCAGGGAAGTAAAAAGCGAGCCGCTTCCGGCTCGCTCCAGCATGCTTTGAATGTTCTTTGCCGGGAATCAGTTCGTGCGGTTCGGATAGCCGCGCGCCATCGCAAGACCCCGGATTCCCTCCGGTGAGACGACTTCGGCTCCGAGATCCTTCCGCAGGGAGCACGAGAGCATCCGCCAGGCGCCTCCGTTGGCGGGATCGGGCAAGGCGACCTCCGCCGGAGACGCGGCGGAGTAAGAAAACGTCGTTGGCTCCTTCGACGTGACAGCCTGCATCGAAACAAGGCGTCCGTTTGCGTCCGTTTCGAAGAAAACAGGCCTCTTCTGCGACAGGTCATCGTTCTGGCGGTGACCGTACCGCCGCCCGAACGTGAGCATGACCTCTGCCTGATACCCGCCGCCTTCCTTCGGCGCAAGACTGACGAAATCTTCCGGTCGATCCGCCAAGTCTCGCAGAAACACGAATGGAAGGAACGCCTCGACCGGCCCGTCGTCGATCGGCAGGGGCTGCTGATCCTCGGTCACGATGGAAGGCGACTCCGAGTTCAGGTACCCGCTGATTCTCCTGCCCTCCTTGTCGAAACCGTAGGCGCGTGCTTCCCAGTCGTGAATCTTGAACCAGGCGCGAGTCTTGATGTCGTATCCGATGAGAACCCGGTGTTCCTTCCCGGGTCGATCGCTCCCCGGCTGAACATACTCCACGAGCAGAAAGCCCTCGGTCGGCATTGCACTGAGCACGTGGTCTCGGAATGAAGCGAAGTGGGGAAGTTTCGATGCGTTTGTCGCGGTTCGAGCGGCGTCCCCGGTGATCTTCGATGCCGCGGCATCCTGTGCGGAAGCCTGCGGGCTGGCGGCACAGGCCACCTGGGAAAAACTCACGAGTGCCGCGAGGCCTGCCGACACAAGCCGGCCATGGCCATGTGAGGAAACGATCGGTGCGTTTTTCATGCGCGTGTCCTCCAACAACAGAACGTGTGCGTATCAGCCGTTACAGGTCCACGAAAAAAGATCACTGGGCTGGAGCCCTTCCCCGACCGGATCGCATGTCGGAGTGTAGGAACTGTCGATGCAGCAGCAACCGTATTGGGAATCTTCGCACTTCTTGAGCCAACTGCCGCCGGCGTTGCAGAGAGGAGTGAGGAGAAACTCGCCTTGAGGATACGTACAGCACTTTCGCGTGTAAGTAATCGTATGGCACGTTCCACCCTGTCCAGTTTCCCCGGGGCGGGCGTGATCCCACCCCATGTGGCAGACAACGAGGCGGGTTCCCGAGCAGAAGACATTCCCCGTTCCCTGCGAAGTACATGAGAACCGTTTCACTCAGCAGTATTGCATGTTCGCATGCACCACGCCCCCGGCGCTGCCGATCGCCAGGCAGGCGACAAGACCGGGTCCAAGCATGGCCGTGGACCATCGATCGCATCTCATGTGATGATTCTCCTTTCTGGAACCCAAGCTCCACGGCAACACTATCAGCGCTGCCCCTCCCCCCCTGTCAAGTCCCATCATCGCTTTGAACGAGTCGACAGCGTCATGATCTGCGCGCAGCAGGCCGTCGAACGACCTGTCCTCCGCCAAACATGAACACCGAAACTCCGGCCGCTGGCTGAAAGGTTCGTAGACTCCCGGTGTGGCAAGTGCCTTGGACAAACCGCTCTGGACGGGACTCGCCTTCGGCGTCGTGCACGCGCTGCTCTTCGGTTCGGCGTTCCCGCCGTTGAACATCTGGCCCGCCGCGTTCCTTGCCCCCCTTCCCCTGGTCTGGGCAGCGTTCGTGACGAAGCGGCCTCTGCGCTCCGCCCTCGGGGTCAGTTTGGCGAGCGCCCCGATGTGGGGGTTGCACCACCTTTGGATTTGGGATGTGTCGTACGCCGGCATGCCGGCGCTCGTGATCTACCTCAGCCTGTGGCCAGGACTCTTCGTATGGATCTGCGCGCGCTTGGCGCGGAGGGTCCGTCACCCGGCCCTGCTCGGGTTCGGCGTCCCGGTGGTCTGGACGGGTCTCGAGGTTCTCCGCGGGGAGGTGATCTGGCACGGCTACCCGTGGTTCCTGCTCGGGCACCCGCTCATCGGGACTCCCCTGGATCGCATCGCTTCGGGATTCGGGGTGTACTCCGTCTCTTTCCTTGCCGCGCTTCCAGCCATCGGACTGGCATGGCGACTCGGGCGCGTGAGTGCGTCGGCGGCCAGTCGGCAACGCAGGCTTTGGGGCGTGGTGTGCGGTGTCTTTGTCCTGCTCTGCTTCTTCTTGCCGTGGAGTTTGCCGAAGCTTGAATCTGCCGCCGCGGATACGCGCCGTGCGCGTATCGCAGTCGTCCAGACGAACCTTCCTTCCAGCAACAAGATCGACATGAGCAATGCGCAGCGCCTCGACATGATGCGAAGGCTCATGGTGTTGTCCGAGGAAGCCGCGGCCGGCGCCCCGGAGTGGAACGGGCCGCCCGACGTGATCGTTTGGCCTGAAACCAGCGTCCCGTCGCTCTTCGCGCTCAATCCTGAAGCGGTCGCCGTCGAGCGTGCCGCCGACCTGAATTTCAAACTCGAGGATTCCGAGACCCAGTATGCCACGACCGTTTTCCATGATTCTCTGGTCGAACTTCAGCAGCGCATCGGCGTTCCGATGGTGGTGGGTGCCATCGCCGCGAACGGCCTGCGGATTGATCTGGATGACGACGGAAAAGTGAAGAACATTCACGTCGATGCCCTGTTCAACAGCGCCTTCCTTGTGGAGCATGGCGCGGTGCATCCGCAGCGCTACGACAAGATGCACCTCACGCCCTTCGGCGAGATCATGCCGTACATCTCGCAATGGGACTGGCTGGAGCGGCAGCTGCTGGCGCTGGGGGCGCGAGGAATGCAGTTCGACCTTGAGCCGGGGCGGCAGCCGGTTCGAATGTCGATCACGCCTGCCGATCCCGTTCGCGCCGCGGGTCCGTCTCAACCGCTTGCGGAAGCGGCCGCGGAATCCTCGCCGTCCGTTCCGCCGGTCCGAGCAGCGACCCCCATCTGCTTCGAGGCCACGATGTCCGATGTGTGCCGCCGACTCGTGTTCGAGGGCGGACGCAGGCAGGCCGACCTTCTGCTCAACCTGACAAATGACGGCTGGTTCGGACGCTCCGTCGCGGCACGCGAGCACCACCTGCTGATTGCCCGGTGGCGTTGCATCGAGCTGGGGACCCCCATGATCCGGGCGGCCAACACAGGCATAAGCTGCGCCATTGACCGACAAGGAAGGGTCGTCGCGAAGGGACCGCAGAAAGCCGGCCATTCAAGCGGTTCCGGCCGCCACGGCGAGGGCGGAAGGTTCGCCTACGGCCAAGGGGCGAACGTCGAGGGCGTCCTGTTCGTAGAGGTAGCACTTCCCGCATCCGGCCCGGACGCTTCAGAGCCGGTTTTCCGGCGCGCCGGGAATGTCGCGGGGTGGGCCATGCTCACGCTCACCGCCGGCATCGTGGTCTGGTCGATGGTGCCGCGTGTCGGTGTCAAGCCGCACCCCGAGCCGATGAACTCAAGCCGCGATCATCCCCCCGGAACACCATCCCCATGAAGGAACAAGCATGAGAAAGCAGACGTGGATTCGGCGGCGGGGCCGCATGTTCGGGTTCGCCTTGGCGGCTGCTTCGTCGTTCGCAGGCTGTTCGTCCGGGAGCAGCGGCGGGGAAAGTGCGGGGCGCGACGATCCGGGTCTTCAACCCGCGGCGCGACAGCCCTCGGGGCGACAGGGCGCCTCTGAAAGTGAGCGACGGCTCTCCGACGCGGCGTCCGGCGGCTTCAGCACGGCGGTCGCGCGTTCGGAGCTGCGGGAGCACGCGCTGGAGTTGCTCAACGAGCTGGCATTCAGCGAGCTTGCCGAAGTGCGAGCGAACGCCATCGAGGGGCTGCAGTCCGCGCCGCAGCGGGTGGAGCCGATCGTGCGCGCCGGTCTCGCGGATACCAATCTGGGCGTCCGGTTCGTCGCCGCGATGACGGTCGGCAAGCTGCGCTTGAAAAATACCGTGCCGCTTGTCCGCCCGCTCCTGCACGATTCAAGCTCGCATGTTCGGGCGGCCGCGGCCTATGCCCTTGCGCGAAACGGCGTTCAGGTGGACCTCACCCCGATCAGTTACATGCTCACAAGCGGCGATATCTGGGAGCGTCGGCAGGCCGCGTATGTGCTGGGGGAGCTTGGAAATGCCTCGGCGATTCCCATGCTCAAGGACGCGGCCAAGCAATCCACGACGCTGCCGAAACTGGAACGCAAGCTCTTCGAACTGCACCTCAGCGAAGCGCTGGCCAAACTGGGCGACAGCACCGCGCTTCATACCATCCGCGCCGCGCTGTACACCAGCAGCCGCGAGGACGTCGAGTCCGCGGTGGTGGCCGCTCAGATGGTCGGAGAGTTGCAGGATCGCGACTCCGTCTGGCAGCTTGTGCAGCTTGTGGAGCAGACGATCGATCGGCCGGCCGGCACTCCGGTGCAGCCGGGGGGCGAGCGACCGAACTGGCCGAACCCGGCCACCGCGCAATACCTTCAACCCAAGGAGTTGCGCCTCGCGGCCACGACCGCACTGGCAAAGATGGGATACCCCGACGGCCTGTACGTGGCCGAGCAGTACGTGTCCGATCCTGATCCGGCCGTACGAGCGCAGGTCACCTTCCTGTACGGGGCGGCGGGCAGCGCAGGCGGGGATCGTTCACTGGAGCGTCTTTCCGCCCTCATGCGGGATGAATCACCCCAGGTGCGGGTGGCAGCGGCCAGCGCCGTACTCAGGATCCTCGGCCAAGGCTGACGGGTCCGCCGCGATTACCCGGCAGGATCCGTTCGCCGTCGTGCAGCCTCCGCCGAGCGTTTGACAGGGCGGAGCGGGATGGGGTACCACATTCTCTTCCGGCCGGAGACGATTCCCGCGGCAGGGTTGTTGAATCCCTCCCCCGGTCGGGTGCGAACCTGTAATTTCCCCAACTGGCGGGCGGCCGACCCGCAGGTCGTCGGGCGGGCGGCTCAGTCGTCGGTTCCTCGTTGAGGAGTCCACCCTTGCACATCGTGACAAAGTTTCTGGTGTTCGTCGCCGCGATTCTGGCGGTGCTCCTCTCGGGTCTCTCGATCGCATACACCTCGAACGCGGGAAGACTCAGGGCGGCGATTCAGACCGAGCGCGATGCCGCTGCAGAGGCTCGGGCGGTCGCCATGGAAACCAACGCCGCCGCTCAGGTGGAGCGCCAGAGTCTTGAAGAAGCTCGAGCCGCGCTGCAGGCCGAGTTGGCTTCGCTCAAGCAGACGATGGCCGCGCTTCAGGGCGACAACGCCGCTCTGCTCGCCGAGAACAAGCGGCTCGAACTGACCACCGCGAGCTACCAGGCCCGCATCGACCAGTTCACTGCGATCATCGATGCCTTCGCGAAGCTGGATGAAGCCCGCAGCAACGAGCTGGCGGCGCTCCGTGAGAAGGAGTTGAAGCGAGCCATCCGCGAGATCGAGCTTTCGGATCGCATCAACGACCTGACCGGGCAGATCGACGTTTCGACCGAGACCAATCGACGGCTCCAGGAGGACCTCGTCGCGATTCGTCAGGAGCTGGACCGCGCCCGCAGCGGTGAAACCACGATCGCGGCCTCCGGCAAGGGAACCCTTCGGGCGCCGATCGGTTTCCGCGGGCGGGTGGTTTCGATTGATCGGGAGGCCAGCGGAAGCGTTCTGGTTTCGATCGATGGCGGCAGCACGGACGGCCTTGGCGAGAATATGAAGCTGATCATCGTGCGCGGCAGCCAGTTCATCGCTACCGTGGTCCTCACCCGTGTGGATCTGAACGAGTCGGTCGGCCTGGTGGACTTCCTGGGCAGGGAGGGTCAGGTCGAGGTGTTGCCCGGCGACCTCGTCCAGCCCACGGTGACGGACATTTGACTTTCGCTCCGGAGATGTGCCATGGCTGAGATGGGAATGTCGATGCCCGGAGCGCAACGGTCCCGGTCGCCGGCGCTCAACGTGTACACCGGGCTGGCCCTGATCGCGACGGCCTGCCTCCTGACCGCGGTGATCCTGGTCGGGCGGGCCGGAATGATGATCGGCCCGGGTGGGGGAGTGATGGGAGCGCTCCAAGTGCACCCCGAGGGCCAGAAGATCGAGCTGGGCAAGTAGGCTCGCGGCCGGCGTGCGGAGGCGGTCCCTGAGGGTCGGTCCTCGGGGGACCGCGACGCGGCGGCCTCCGGGCCGGTACTATGCGGCTTCAATTCATCCGCCGGCGGGTCGGCGTCCGAGCGGGGCCAGGATGGCCCGGCAGCGCCCGGTCACAAACGCCAGACGCTCTCCGGCGAGGAGTCCTTCACTGGTGCGCTGGGACAGCCTGCTGAGCTGGTTTTCCGTGGACATGGGGATCGACCTCGGCACGTGCAACACGCTGGTGTGTGTGCGCGGCGAAGGCATCGTGCTGAATGAGCCGAGCGTCGTGGCCGTGAAGAAGGGCACGAATCGCGTGCTCAACAACGGCACGGCGGTGGGATGGGCGGCGAAGGAGATGCTGGGCAAGACGCCCGGGTCCATCACCGCGATCCGCCCGCTCAAGGACGGCGTGATCAGCGACTTCGACATCACCGAGGCGATGCTCTCGTACTTCATCCGCAAGGTGAACGGGCGCAGCAGGCTCTTCGGGCCGCGCGTGGTCATCGCGGTTCCCAGCGGAATCACCGCGGTGGAGAAGCAGGCGGTGGAGCAGAGCGCGCAGCGCGCGGGAGCGCGCATCGTTTATCTCGTCGAGGAGCCGATCGCCGCCGCGATCGGCGCCGGGCTGCCCTTCGCCGAGCCGACCGCGAGCATGATCGTGGACATCGGCGGCGGCACCACGGAAGTCGCGATCATGTCGCTCGCGGACATCGCCACCTGCGAGAGCGTGCGCGTCGCCGGCGACGACATGGACGAAGCCATCATCAATCACATGAAAAAGAGCTACAACCTGATGATCGGCGAACAGACCGCCGAGCGCATCAAGATCGAAATCGGATCTGCGGCGCCCGTGGGCGAGGAGAAGACGATGGAGGCCCGCGGGCGCGACATGATCTCCGGCCTTCCGCGAAAGACCGTGGTCACCAGCGAGGAAATCCGCGAGGCGCTCCAGGAGCCGGTGCAGACGATCGTCGAAGCATGCACGCGAACGCTCGAACGCGCCGAGCCTGAACTCGCCGCCGACCTCGTCGAAAACGGCATCACCCTCGCCGGCGGGGGGGCGCTCCTGCGCGGGCTGGATGTCGTCATCCAGAACTCCACCGGCATGGAAGTCAAGATCGCCGACGACCCGCTCACGTGCGTGGCCCGCGGCACCGGCATCTTCCTCGAGAACCTCGAAATGTGGAAGGACACGCTCGAGAGCAGCGTGGATCGATGAAGCCGTCCCGCGCGGCGGCGCAGCGTGTCCGCTCGCGGGCGCACCAGAGAAGGAGCAAGGCGATCGATGGCGCGCAATGCTCCCAACCCCCGCGCATTGCTCTCGGCCACCATTCTCGTGCTGGTGGTCCTCGCGCTGGCGCCCACGCGCTTCACGCGCTGGGTGGGCTGGTTCCGCAACCCGCTGATGATCCTCGTGGCGCCGCTCTCGGGACCGCTCGCGGCGCTTTCCAGCCGCGCGCACGAGGCAGTTGACCCGGAAACGGATGATCCCCGCGGCCTCGTGTCGCGCGAGGATCTGCAGAGGCAGCTTGACGAGGCCAATCAGGTGAGCGCCCGCGCGCTGGAGCGCGTCCGCGAGCTTGAGTCGCTGGTGACGGAGTACCAGCGCGGCGTGCCGCCGTACCGCGACCCGGCCGTCCGCAAGCTGGAGGCGGCGCGCATCGGCGTGAATCTCTCCGCCGGCACGATCGACGTCAGCCGCGGCTCGCGCGACGGGGTGACGGTCGGTTCCGTCGCGATCGCGCGGCGTTCGCAGCATCTCGTCGGGATCGTCACCTCCGTGGGGCCGAGGGTCAGTACGGTGCACCTGATCACCGATCGACGCCTGGATCCGCCGCTCATGGTCGGGCTGGTCGTCTCCGATGACGTCTGGAAGGAGCAGACCTTCACCGATGCGCCGCGCTGCCAGCTCAAGGCGGACGCCGACGGCACGCTGGTGGACGGCGCGGTTCCCGCCGGCGCCGCCGACCGCATGCAGACGGGACACCTCGTCGTGTTGAGCGATCCTTCGTGGCCCAGCGCGGCGCAGTACTGCATCCTCGGGCGCATCACGCGCATCGAGCCTACGGACAGCCCGCACTATCGGAAAGTCGTCGTCACTCCGCAGGTCGATGTGTCGCGCGTCCGCAGCGTCATCCTGAACATTCCTGAAGCGCCCCGCGCAGGGGGCGCGCCGTGAACTGGGTCGTCTTCATTGTCTTTGCGTACGCGGCCCTGGGAATGGAGTGGGGGCTGCGCGATGCGCTTCAGTTGGGAAATCTCCCGGTCGCTCCCAGCTTCGTCATGATCCTTCTTGTCTTTATCTCGCTCTGGGCGACTCCCATGGTCTCCATTGTCGCCGGGCTGATCCTCGGCGCCATGCTGGACATGCTCAACCAGCTCCCCGCACGCGACGGGACGGACGTCGTCGTGCTCGGCCCCCACGCGCTGGGTTGCATGCTCGCGGCCTACACGGTGGTCACGATGCGCGCGCTCATGTTCCGACGCGGCGTCTTGTCGCTGGCGTTCCTTTCGGTCGTGGCGATGGCGATCGCGCAGATCATCGTCGTTTCGCTGCTGTATGTGCGCTCCCGTTACGATGTGATTTCCATCATGGGATCGGGGCAGGAGCTTTCCAGCCGCCTGGCTTCCGCCGTCGCGACCGGAGTTGTCGCCTTCCCCGTGGGGGCGGCTCTGGGCCTCTTCAAGGGGCTGTTCGGGTTCGACGAGGCCGCGCGCAAGCCCTTCAGGATTCGCCCCCGGCTGTAGCTCGAAGGGGGAAGCGGGCCGCCCTCGTTTTCGTCGAGTCCAGCGATATCATGATCGCGTCGCCTCGCCCGCGCGAAGGGCGCCGCGGCCGCTCCTGGGAGGACCATGCATGGACAAGTCAGGCAAGGGCGCCATCACGTCACCCGTGATCGATTCGGAGGAAGCCCGCGCAGCCATCGCCGCGGCCGCCTACGCCGAATCCATTCCGCCCGACCAGATCGACATCGAGTCGATGAAGATCACCCAGCACTACGAGAAGTACACGCCTGAGAACCACGAAGTCTGGGGGATCATCTTCCGCAAGCGCATGGAGCAGCTCAACGAGTTCGGATCGCGCGTGTTTCTGGACGGTTCGAAAGCGATCAATCTGCGGCCCGACCGCGTGCCGCCGCTCAAGGATGTGAACGAACGGCTCAAGAAGCTCACCGGCTGGAGCAGCCACGGCGTGCCGGGCTACCTCCCCCCCAAATGCTTCTTCGCCTTCCTTGCCAGGAGGCAGTTCCCGACGACGGTTACTGTCCGTCCCAAGAACCAGATGGATTACCTTCCGGAGCCGGACATCATCCATGACGTCTTCGGCCATGTGCCGCTGCACGCCGACCCGACGTTCGCCGACTTCCTTCAGACCTACGGTCAGGCGGCGCTCCACACCAACGATCCCGTCCACACCGAGCGACTCGCCCGGCTCTTCTGGTTCACCGTCGAGTTCGGCCTGATCCGCGAGGAAGGCAAGCTCAAGCTCTACGGCAGCGGGCTGATTTCTTCCGAAGGTGAAGGTCACCACGCACTCGAGAGTCCGCAGGTGGACCGCCGCCCCTTCGAGCTGGAGCGGGTCTGCAACACGAGCTTCGAGATCGACCACTACCAGCCGATCCTCTACGTGCTGGAGAGCTTCGAGCAGTTGCGCGACGCGATGGTGAGCTACGCGGAGCGGATTCTCAACGAGCCGGCCGGCGCCGCACGCTAGTTGGTCTGAAACGCCGGAGCCGCCAAGGCCCCGTGTTCGCTCCGTCCTCGGCGCGAACGCTGGTCGAAATCCGTCGACGCGGGCCAGTAGAGAATGTCTCCGTCCGCGGGCTGCCAACCGGTGGGCTGTCCGGCTGCCGCGGCTCTCCGGGCTTCGTCCACCGCCGACCGGCCACGGAACTTCCTGGCGCCGCTTTCGTCCGGCTGTTCTTCAATCACGCGTTCGCCGGATTCCGTCTCCACCTCGACATAGAGCACCGGCCAGCGACCTCCATCGTCATCGAGGTCGGCGCCCACCCCGTAAAGGCGGTACGCCGCGCCGTCGCGCACGTAGCGCAGGGGTTCTCCGGTGAAGCGATCCAGCGGAATCGTGGGCAGGATCGAGGGAACCAGCTCCTCGAGCGATGCGGGCAGCCGGCCCTCGCGGCGCCTGAAAAGCTCCACGCCGATGCAGGCCAAGGTGGCATCGCGCGACATCCTCGCAAGCTCCCCGCTGACGGCCGCGCGCCCGAGCGACGGGATCAGCAGCACCGCGGGGAGGTAGCGCCACGACGCGAAGCGCGAGGCCCGCAGTTGTTCGACTGCCGAATCCGAGCTGTCCATGCCGTCGCGAAGCCAGAGCGGGGTCTGCGACTCGGTCTCCATGATTGCCCAGAGTTCGTCGAACTTCCGGCGCATCTCCTTGCGGCCGGCGACGATGCCGCCGGCAAGCGGTCCCATCAGGGAGCCTCCGCCGGGAACGTCCGTTCCGGAGGTCATGAGTTCGAGGTTTCTGATTCCTTCCCGCGTGATCCGGCCGTCGCCGTGTCCGTCGTCCGTATAGATGCGCTGGAACAGGTCCTCGATGTACCGGCGCTCGCCGCCGACACGGACGAACGCGCCTCCGTCGCGCGGAAACGACCCCAGCCGGTGCGAAAGGTCTCGCAGCATCTCGTCGTCAAGCACGTTCGGGGTTTCCGCGAGCAGCTCCCGCACTGTGAGCAGCGTGCGTTCAAGGATCGCCACCGACACCAGGTCGGAGATGAGCACCGGCACCGCGCGCGCATGCTCGGCCAGTCCGAGCATGGCGTGGACATCGGCCGCGGCACGCGCCCCGTCCTCTTCCCGGGCCGCCGCTCGCGCATCCACGCTCAGCAGCAGCCCCATTTTCCGCAGTTCGGACAGGTACGGAAGCTGAAGGGCATACAGCGGCGGGTTCGGATCGTTCGAGAAGGGATTGACTCCCTGCGGCTCACCCCGCGCGGACAGAACTTCCCGCAGCGCAGGCTCCGGGGTTGGACCGACTTCATATCCCAGGTGCGCCCGTGATGCCGCGCGCCGGATCAGCTCAAGCGCATCGGCACGGGACTTGGCGAAAACCGCCGCTTCTTCCCATGTGTCGCCGCCGTAAAAGCGGGTCTGCGTATGCTCCGGTCGATACTCCAAGGCCCGAATGGCCTCCACGTAGATCGGCCAGGCACGCTCTTCCGCGGCCAGCGCACGTACCGGTGCGTTGATGTCTTCGGTGAAATTCCTCTTGATCTGCGGCCGTCCGGTGTGATATCGCACGAAGAGCACCGCATAGGTCAGCAGGAACAACGCAAGCACGCACGCCATCACGGTCGCGGTGCCGCGGACCGCCGTGGCGAACGCCCGCCATGCCAACGGCCGCTTCCGTTTCATCGCGCGCCGGATCAGACGTGCCGCGGCCTTGGGATCGCCGAACGACCGCACCAGGTCGTCGGCCGATGCGCCGCTGTCCAGCCCGTCCGCGAAGTGCGCGATCAACTCCTGCGTAACCTCGGACTGCTCTCGCTTCCAGAGCCGGGTCGAGCGCACGACGCGACCGATCAGCGAAGCTATCGGTTCGGGGAGGTCCGACGCGCCGATCAGTGCGGCGGCGTCCTCTCGATGGCTGGCGGTCTTCGATGCGCCCGAGGCTTGGGGAGATGCGTTGCTCATCACGCGACTCCAAGGCCGGAGATTGCCGTGCCCGGCACGACCGTCCGCCCGGCTTCATTGCCCGCCGGCAGCACCCCCAGCGACGCCATCGCACCCGCCAGCGCCCGCCAGCGCTTCGAGTCCTCCGCCAGTTGTTTGCGGCCCTTGTCGGTGATCCGGTAGTAGCGACGCTCGCGCCCCGCCTCCGTGCGCTGCCACGAGCTGTCGATCAGCCCCTTGGCCTCGAGGTTGTACAGCAGGGGGTAGAGCGTGGATTGCCCCATGGCGAGCACGCCGTCCGTCTTGGAGGCCAGGGCCTCGACCAGCTCGTAGCCGTACATCTCGCGCCGCGACAGGAGCTTGAGAACGGCGAGCGGTCCGGCCCCGCGCATCAGTTCACGTTCGATCTTCATGGTGCGGTCTCCGCATGTACCTCAGACAACATACTATGTCACGCATAGTCTGCGTGTCAAGCCTGAACCGAGGCCGGCGCGACGCGGCCTATTCGTCCCAGATCCCTTCGCAGTGTCCCCGGCACTTCTCCCCGCGGGGCCAGCTCCCGGACAACATCCCGGCGATGGCCTCGTCGATTTTCTTCCGCACCTTGTCGATCGAGAGTTCCGAAAGGTCGATTGAGCCTCTTTGACCCGTCCCGAGAAGCCAGTACTCCGCGACGCCTTCCGGGAGCGAGACGTCCTCGGCCTCGACGGCCGCGGGATCGATCAGCCGTGGCAGGGCCATCGCGTAGATGCACAGTTGCAGGTCGTCGGGTTGGGGTTCGAGAAGCGCCTTCGACGGTTTGCCCGTCTTGTAGTCGACGATGCGCCATCGCCCGTCGGGCAGCCGATCCACACGATCGATCTTGGCCTCGAATCGGTGTGCAGGACCCCCCGAAGCTGCGACGTAGGGGAATGTCACGGAACCTTCTGTGCGGAAGAGCTGTGCGTTGTCGCTCAGCTTCTCGGCGTAGTTGCGGAGCTGTGCTCGCACCTGGGCGATAAGCTCTCCGTCGAACGCCTGCGTGCGCGGAGTAGCCCGGCGAATGTGCTCGTCTCCGATGGCCAGAAGCCGTTCCAGGCCCGGCGCAGGTTTGCCCTCGTCTTCGGCGCGAGTCACTTCCTTCAGAAACGCCTCGATCGCACCGTGGATGACCGACCCGACGAAAAGCTCGCCCGTACGCGGCTCCACGTAGCCCATGACCTGCTTCAGGTAGAAGCACCGTGGGCATCGCTGGTATTCGGTCACGGCCGTGTAGGAGAGCGGAAGCGGTGCATTCATCGGGCCTGCGAAGCTGAATCCCGCAGCGCACTGCTCCGCGCGCGATTCGACCTGCGCCAGCCGCTGCGACTCCGGGCTGCCCGGGGCAACGGCTGGCGGCACAGCCTCGCCTCGTTCGATCGCCGCCAGCCCGCGGATCAGCCTCGCGGCACGAGCCAGACTCGATTCGATCTCCATCAAGGCCGCCGGACTGGCCGTTTCCGCATCATGCAGGGCAGCCAGCGCATCCTGACGAACGCGCCGGATTTCCCGCGCAAGCAGAAGGGCGCGGGCGGCCCGGGGCGTCGCCGGGCTTGGCTTGTCAAGCTCGCCCGCTTCGTCCAGTCTGCCCAGGCGTTCGAGCCACTCTTGGCCTTTGGAAACGGGCAGCTCCAGCCCCGGCGTATCCTGCGTGAGTTCGATGAAATAATCGACAGCGCTCCCGCGCCCCTTCTTGTTCTTCGCCAGCAGCACAAGCCTGCGCCGGGCGCGCGTGCATGCCACGTAGAAGATCCGTCGCTCCTCTTCATGGTGATCGCGTTTCGCCTGACCGGAAAACTCCGCTGGAAGGTCGGGGAACTCGGCCTCCCGATCCAGTGAAGGAAACCCGCGAGGGCGCACCTTGGCCACGAACACCGTGTCGAACTCCAGGCCCTTGCACTTGTGCCCGGTGAGCACCTGCACCGCGTCCGGCCTGTCGGATTCGTCGTGATCGTTGCCGCCGGCGTCGATCTCCTCGCGGCTGGGAGCGCGGAACTGCCGCTCCTCTCTGTCCAGGTCGTCGTAGTACCGCAGAAAGGAGGCAAGATCGCCCGGCGGCTCAAGATGCGGCTGCCGATCGCGGACGTAGCGCAGCACACGCACGAGATGGGCGACACGTGCGGCCCGTTCTCGCGCCGGCAGCGCCTCCGCGTGGACGATGTCCACGCGCCTCACGATCGCTTCCACCGTGATATCCGCGCTTTCTCTCGCGCAGATTTCGCGTAGATCTTTCAGCAGCTTCGCGAAGCGGATCACGCCGGGCGAGTCCGACTTCTCCGCGATCACCCAGTCCGCGAAGCCGGCGGCGTGGCCGTCATAGCTCGCGAGCCGGTGTTCGGCCAGCCAAAGCTGCGTTTCGTGGACCGGCACGAGAACCGGCGGCCGCGTCAGCAGCCGCAGCGCGCTGGCGGTGTCATCCTGATTCGTCAGCAGACGCGCCCATGCCAGCAGGTCCTGAACGCCGTGATCGTCCAGAGGCGACCCTTCGCCGACGATCTGGACAGGTACGCCCGCAAGCTGCATCGAAGTTACGATCGCTGACAACGTCGAGTTCGCGCGAACGACGACGGCGTACCGCCGCAGCTCCCGCTCAGGATGCTTCGCGCGGTCGTCCAGAATCATGCCGGCGATCACCTGTCCGAGCATTCCGTCATCCGAGACTACAACGCCTTCGACCCCGCCCTCGTTGGCCTGTTTGGGATCGGGGACGTTGCGCTTGTCGGGCGCGAAGCGCTGACTCGACCGCGAGATGATGGCGTTCGCCGCTTCCACGATGGGGGCTGCGCTGCGGTAGTTCACCGTGAGGGCAACGGTTCGATGCTGATTCCAGATCGACGCGAAGTGGTCGAACGCGCGCGGATCGGCGCCGCGGAAGCCGTAGATCGCCTGGTCGTCGTCGCCGACCACGCACAAGTCCGGAGCACGCCCGCTGGGCAGCACCGGCGGCGCCAGCACGCGGAGCAGCTCGATCTGCGCCGCGTTGACGTCCTGAAACTCATCCACGAGCACGTGCCGCGCCTCGTCGCGCAGTATGGAAGCGACGTTCCTCTTCTCGCGGACGAGCCGCAGGGGAAGCGTCAGGAGATCGTCGAACGTGAACAGGCCCTCGTCGCGGCAGGCTCTGTCGAACAGGGCGTACGCGCGGGCGTTCTCCGCGAACTCGGCCGCTTTGACCCGCTCGCTCGCGAGCTTGTCCGGGTCCGCGGCCAGCTCCGCCGGCGGCTGGGACAGACGCCGGTTCCACAGTTCGGCGAACGCCAGCGTTTCTTCCGGGAGTTTCCCGGCGTTGCGGCACGCCCCGATGAACTTGGCCACCGCATCCATGACCTCCTCGCGGCCCTGTGCCACCCGATCTTCGAACAGGTTGTGCTCGCGGATCAATCGTCGCAGGAGCCGCCGCGTCAGTGCGGAGTCCATCAGCACGGGTTCCGGCCGCAGACCGATCCAGTCGCCGAACCGGTCGATCACGCGCTTCCCGAAGGCGTGAAAAGTCGAAAGCCGAACGCGCTGCGCCGTGGCTACGCCCACGGCCTCCGCCAGACGCGAGCGCATCTCCTCCGCGGCCTTGATGCTGAACGTCAGGCCGAGAATCGTCTCCGGATCCGTTCCGGCGGCCAGCAGCCGCGCGATGCGCGCGATGATGACGCGCGTCTTGCCCGTCCCCGGCCCGGCGAGCACGATGAGCGGGCCGTCCGTCCATTCCACCGCCCGGCGCTGATCGTCATTCAAGGACGCGAGCAGTTCTTCGGTTCCCGGGGCGGCGTGCATGGGCACAGTGTACGGCTCTCCGCGACGCCGCTGCTAGAATCGCGCCCGTGAGCGAGTTGGAGCACGCCAAGCGCCGGTCGATCCTGTTCATCTGCATGGGCAACATCTGCCGCTCGCCGCTGGCCGAGGGAGTGTTCCTTCACCTCGCGCGAAAGCGGGGCATCGCCGATCGTTTCGAGGTCGATTCGGCAGGCACGGGGGGCTGGCACGCGGGCGAGCCGCCCGATCCGCGGGCGACGGCCGTCGCGGAGAAGCACGGGGTTGTGCTCGTCAGCCGTGCACGCCGGGTCGATCCCGCGCGCGATTTCTCCCGATTCGAGTACCTGATTGCCATGGACCGGCTGAACCTGCGCGAACTGAAGCGGCTCGGCGCGCCGGAGAAGCAACTGCACCTGCTCCGTCGCTTCGACCCCGCAACGGCCGGATTGCCCGACACCGCGCTGGAGGTACCCGACCCGTACTACGGCGGGCCTGACGGTTTCGACGCCGTCTTCGAAATGGTGCGCGCGGCCTGCAACGGTCTGCTCGACAAGCTCTCGGGCCGCGACGGATCGTGATGCGCGACGTCTCGCCGGCCCGTGCGATAAGCGCGTCCGCATCGCCGCGCCTCCGGTATCATCGCGCTCATGACTCACCGCATTCTTGCCACCGTCGGGCTGCTCATCTGCTCGAACATCTTCATGACCACCGCGTGGTACTACCACCTCAAGAAAGCCGCGTGGTCCATCCCGGTCGCCATCCTCATCTCCTGGCTCATCGCGCTGCCGGAATACATGCTTCAGGTCCCCGCCAACCGCCTCGGCCATATCCATCACGGCGGTCCGCTCACGGCGCCCCAGCTCAAGATCATTCAGGAAGCCATCACGCTCGCCGTGTTCTGCGGGTTCTCGATCATCGTGCTCAAGGAGAAGCTGCGCGTGCAGGACGGCATCGCGATGGCGCTGATCTTCGCGGCGGTCGTGGTGGCGATGTGGGGGAGAAACAACGGGGCAGCGGCATCAACCGCCGCGTAGGCCGGGCGGCTCACACGCCGAGCATCAGCCGCTCCGGCTCCTCGATGCACTCCTTCACGTGCTTGAGGAACCCGACCGCCCCGGCGCCGTCCACGACCCTGTGGTCGTACGAGAGCGCGAGGTACATCATCGGACGCACGACCACTTCGCCGCTCCCCGGCTTTTCCGGGTTCTCGACGGGTCTGCGGATGATGTTGTGCATGCCGAGAATCCCGCTCTGCGGCGGATTCAGAATCGGCGTGCTCATCATCGAGCCGTACACGCCGCCGTTGCTGATCGTGAACGTGCCGCCCTGCATGTCCTCCAGCGTCAAGGAGCCTGCCCGCGCTTTTTCGGCCAGCGCATTGATCCCCTTCTCGATCTCGGCGAAGCTCAGATTCTGGCAGTCGCGCAGCACCGGCACCACCAGCCCCTTCTCCGTGCCCACCGCGACCGCGATATCGCAATAGTCGTGCGACTCAAGCTCCGGCCCGTTCTCGCCGGGCACGATGAACGAGTTCACCGCCGGCACCTTCTGAAGCGCGCTCACGCACGCCTTCACGAAGAAGCTCATGAACCCAAGCTTGACGCCGTGCGCTTTCTCGAAGGCATCCTTGTGCTTCGCTCGAAGCGCCATGACCTTCGTCATGTCGCACTCGTTGAACGTCGTGAGCATGGCCGCGGTGTGCTGCGCTTCGACCAGCCGCACGGCGATCCGCTGGCGAAGCTGGCTCATGCGCGTCCGCGTGGCGCGACGGCCAGCGCGGATCTGCCCGGTGCCCCCGGTAGGCGCCGAGGCGACTTCCGTGTGCTGTGCGGCCGCCAGGATGTCCTGCTCGCGAATCCGTCCGCCCGGCCCGGTGCCCGCGACCTTCGCAGGATCCACGCCCTTCTCCTCCGCGAGCTTCCGTGCCAGGGGAGTAATGCGCACATCATCCGCGGCAACTGCGGTCGCTGCCGGTTCGCTCTTCGCGGGTGTCTTGGCTTCCGCGGCAACGGCGGTCTTCGCGATCGCGCTCGACGCGCGGGAGGCCGAGGACGGCGAAGCGGGGACGGTCCCGCCGGACCCGGCGCGCTTCTCCGCGGCGGCCTCGCCGGCGCCGGTGCCCGCAGGAGGCGGCGCCGATTCATCGATGGCCGCGATCACCGCGCCGACGAGCACCTTCTCGCCGGTCTTCACGCGGTGCTTGAGCACGCCCGCGGCCGGAGCCGGAAGCGCCTGCGTGACCTTGTCGGTCTCCAGCTCGACGATGTCCTCATCGCGACGGACGTACTCCCCGTCGTTCTTGAGCCAGGTTGAGACGACGGCCTCGCTGATGGATTCTCCGAGCTGCGGGATGGTGACTTGGGTGGTCATGGTGCTTGGCTGACTTGAAAATCCGGTGAGAGAGTTCTCGGGGCCGATTGTCCGGAACGGCGCCGCGCCGATACGCGACGCTGTTGACCATCTTACGGATGCGCAGCGCCCGCCGGTTCAGTCGGGGCGCGGACCGGAACCCCGACGGCGTCCGTGAGGAACTCCTCAAGCTCGACCTTGTGCCGGGTCGGCGAGCCGGTCGCCGGCGTCGCGCTCGCCGGGCGGCCGATATAGGGCAGCTCCCAGCCGAACTGCTCGACGAGGTTCATGTACATGAACGCGTACGCACCCATGTTCCGCGGCTCTTCCTGCACCCAGACCAGCTCGACATCCCTCGGATAGGCCGCGATGGTCTGCTTCAGCAGCTCCAGATTGAGCGGGTACAGTTGCTCCAGCCGGATCACTGCAAGGTCTTCTCGCTCGCACAGCTCCCTGCGGGCGATCAGGTCGTAATACACCTTGCCGGTGCAGAGAATCACACGCTTGACGCCGCGCCGCTTCTCCGGCGCCGATGAATACAGCGGATCATCCAGGATGTCCTGATACGTGCCGGCGACCAGTTCGCTCACGCGACTGGTCGCTGCGGGAAGACGCAGCAGGCTCTTGGGCGTCATGACGATCAGCGGCTTGCGGAACGGCCGGAGCATCTGCCGGCGCAGCAAATGGAAGTACTGCGCCGGCGTGGTCGGGTAGACGACCTGCATGTTGTTGTTCGCGCACAGCTGCAGGAATCGCTCCAGGCGCGCCGAGCTGTGCTCAGGCCCCTGCCCCTCGTAGCCGTGCGGCAGGAGCAGCACCAGCCCGGACCAGCGCTGCCACTTCGCTTCCGCGCTCGCCAGATACTGGTCGATCACGACCTGCGCGGTGTTCGCAAAGTCGCCGAACTGCGCTTCCCACATGGTGAGCGCGTGCGGCGTCGCCAGACTGAATCCGTACTCGAAGCCGAGCACCGAATACTCCGACAGCGGGCTGTCGAAGATGCAGTATTTCGCCTGGCGCGGGCGTCCCCGGTCATCGAGAGTCCCGATGTCCTTGTCGGTGCCCGGTGCCCCGAGTTCGCGGATGTTGTTGAGCGGGATGTACGTCTCGCCGGTGTTGTAGTCGCGCAGCACCGCGTGACGCTGGCTGAATGTTCCTCGGCAGGAATCCTGACCGCTGAATCGCACGATCGTGCCGTGCAGCAGCAGCGACCCGACCGCCAGCGATTCGGCCGTCGCCCAGTCCATCGGGGTGTCGTCCGTCACCACGCGGGCGCGGTCCTGGAGCGTCTTGACAAGCTTGGGATGGGGCGTGAAGCCCTCCGGCCAGCGCCCCAGCGCGGCCGCGATCTCCGCCAGCTCCTCGCGCGGAACTCCCGTGTTGACGGGCTGGAAGCTGAACTCGCTCGTCAGGCCATCCCATCGTTTCTTGCCCGCATCCGGCACGGGATCCACCGGTGTCTTCTTCGCCCGGGCGTATGCACGATCGAGATTCTCATTGAGATCGCGCGCCATCTGGGCTGCATCGGATTCCGAGATCGCCCCTTCATTGCGCAGCCGCTCGGCGTAGCTCGTCATCACGCTCTTGTGCGCGCGAATCGCCTTGTAGAGCAGCGGCTGCGTGAAGGCCGCCTCATCGGTCTCGTTGTGTCCGTGCAGGCGGTAGCACACGAGGTCGATGAACACATCCTTCTTGAACGTCATCCGGTAGTCGAGCGCCAGGTCGATCGCGTGGATGCATGCTTCCGGATCGTCCCCGTTCACATGCAGCACCGGAGCCTCGATGATCTTCGCGAAATCCGTGCAATACCGCGACGAACGCGCATCCTCCTCGCCCGTCGTGAACCCGATGAGATTGTTCACCACGATGTGCACCGTGCCGCCCACGGTGTACCCCGGAAGCTGCGAGAAGTTCAGCATCTCGGCGACGACCCCCTGCCCGATCACGGCCGCATCCCCGTGAATCAGAAGCGGGATCGTCTTCATCCTTTCCGTGTCGCCCCGCAGGCGCTGCTTGGCGCGGCACCTGCCCAGGGCGACCGGTCCTGCCGACTCCAGATGGCTGGGGTTGCTCGCCATGCAGAGCCAGACGTGGCGCCCGCTGGGAAGCACGCGGTTCTCCGAGTAGCCGCGGTGGTACTTCACGTCGCCGCCGCCCAGAGCCTGATCCTCCTCCCACGCGTCCTCGAACTCGGTGAAGATCTGCTCGTACGTCTTTCCGATGATGTTGGTCAGCACGTTCAGCCGGCCGCGGTGGCTCATCGCAAAGACGATCTCGTCCACCCCGTACTCATCGCCGCTCCGCTCGACGAACCGATCGAGCATCGGGATCAGCGATTCCCCGCCCTCCAGGCTGAACCGCTTCACGCCCGGGAACCTCTTCCCGCAGAACTTCTCGAACAGCTCGGAGCGGTGGAGCCGGTTCAGAATCCACAATCGCTGATCGCGCGTCAGCTCCGCGCGATTGCGGCTGCGCTCCATCCGCTCGGCGAGCCAGAGCCACTCCTCGCGGTTCGACAGGTGGCAGAACTCGACGCCGACGTGTCCGCAGTAGGTGTCATCCAGCTGCCGGATTACCGAGCGCAGCGGCGCCGTCGTGCCGCCCGCCTCCGCCAGCCACTCCCACTCGCCCACGTCGATGCGCGCGTCCATGTCCCTTTCGCTCAGGCCGTGCCATTGCGGATTGAGCGACTCCGGCGCGGGCCGTTCGCGCCCGAACGGATCGATCGCCGCCGCGATGTGGCCGAATGCGCGGTAGTGGTGAATCAGCTCTCGCGCCGCGGCCTGGACGCGGCCGGAATCGGACACGTCGCCGCCCGCGTGCGGCCTGTCGCCGGCAGCCCGGAACGGCGCGGCCGCGCCGTTCCCCAGCGCGGACGCCAAGTCGAAGCCTTGGAAGAACTGGCGCAGGTCGGGTGCGACGGAAGCGGGGTCGGACCGGAACCGCTGATATTGCGACTCGAGGTAGTCGGCGTTCCAGCCGTTCACGGAAGGCAGAATGGGCGTTGGGGCGGAACTCATGGCGCTGGAGGTATCTCGGAGGATTGGATTGTCGGGAAAAGAGGCACGAAGGCCCATCAGGCCTACATTCTAGGGATGCTCACCCCCGAACGACGCCCTCCCGGGGGCCGCAGGGGCCTGACAGGGTTGCAGGGGCGGGGGTGCAAGCAGCCGGTCCGAAAGCCGATACTCTTGCAAAGCCGGCCTTGAAGGCCCCGCCTCATTTCTCTTTCGGACGCTCTCATGCCCCATTACGACCTGTGCTGTATCGGTTCGGGTCCCGCCGGTCAACGTGCAGCCATTCAGGCGGCCAAGCTCGGCAAGCGCGTGTGCGTCGTGGAACGCACCGAGGTCGTGGGAGGCGTGGCGATCAACACCGGCACGATCCCTTCCAAGGCGCTGCGAGAGGCGATTCTCCATCTCACCGGTTTCGCGCATCGCGCCGTCTTCGGAGAGTCCTACGGCCTGAAGCGCGAGTTCACCCTCGAAGACCTCACGTTCTGGTGTCAGCACGTCATCAAGGCGGAGAATGAAGTCGTCCGCTCCGCGCTCCTTCGCAACGGCGTCGAGATCATCCGCGGCACCGGCGAGTTCGGCGACCCGCACACCGTGCTCGTCATCCACGGAACCGAGTACACCCACATCACCGCCGATCACATCCTGATTTCGACGGGAACACGCCCCGCACGCCCCGAGAATATCCCCTTCGACAACACCCACATCGTCGATGCCGACGGAATTCTGAGGCTCAACAAGCTGCCGCGCACGCTGCTGGTGGTCGGCGGCGGCGTCATCGGCACCGAGTATGCCTCGATGATGCAGGCGCTCGGCGTGAAGGTGACGCTCATCGAGGGCCGCCAGCGCCTCATGGACTTCCTCGACCCGGAGGTCGGCGAAGCGCTGCAGTACCACCTGCGGCAGGCCGGCATGACGCTCCGCCTCGGCGAGGAAGTGACACGCGTCGAAGTGATCGATGCACCACCCGGTGCTCGCTCGGCGGACGGCAAGCTCGTCGAGGCCACCCTTGCCTCCGGCAAGACGATCCGCGGCGACTGCCTCCTCTACGCCGTGGGACGCCAGGGCTGCACCGATGAACTGGCTCTTTCCAAGGCCGGACTGTCCGCGGATGCCCGCGGCCGCATCAAGGTCAACAACTACTTCCAGACGCAGCAGCCCTCCATCTACGCTGCGGGAGACGTGATCGGTTTCCCGGCGCTGGCTTCAACGTCGATGGAGCAGGGCCGGCTCGCCGCGTGCCACATGTTCGGATTGAAGTTCGAGCATGTCCCCGAGCTGCTCCCCTACGGCATCTACTCGATCCCGGAAATCTCGATGGTCGGGTGGACCGAATCGCAGCTCACCGAAAAGGACGTGCCCTACGAAGCAGGGATCGCCAACTACCGCGAGATCGCCCGCGGCCAGCTCCTCGGCGACATCATGGGCATGCTCAAGCTGCTCGTGCACCAGGATGCGCGCACCATCCTCGGCGTCCACTGCATCGGCACCGGCGCCACGGAACTGGTGCACATCGGGCAGGCGGTGATCGCCCTCAAGGGCACCGTCGACTACTTCGTGAACACCGTCTTCAACTATCCTACGCTCGCGGAGTGCTACAAGGTCGCCGCGCTCAACGCGGTGAACAAGCTCGCGCACGTCTGAGCGTCATGCGGCCAGACCGTTCTCCTGCCAGAACTCGCCGATCCGTCCGCACACGATGCGCCCCGGATCCCACACCCTGAGCAGCCGCTGAAGCGGCTCGTCGATCGGCTCGCTCGGATCGCGGAACGTCGAGTGATGGATCGGCAGCAGCAGCCGCGCTCCCATCCGGGTCGCCATGTCGGCCGCCTGCTCCGGCGTTGCGTGCCGATGCTCCCACCGCTCATACGTTCCGATGCCGAGCACGGCCATGTTGACCCCGCCCGCCTCCGACAGGCAGTCGAAAGCGTCGGTATGCGCGGTGTCGCCTCCGAACAGCAGGCGCCTTCCGGTGGATTCGATCAGGTACGCGTTGTACCCGCGATGGCGGTCGATCCACCATCGCGCGCCCCAGTGGTTCGGCCTGATCGCGCGCAGCTCCAGATCATCGACTTCGCGCTGCTGGTCCCAGTCCAGCTCGACGACGCGCGCTCCGTGCCGCATCGCTGAAGGCAGCAGCCTGCGGGTTCCCGTCGGGATCACCACCACCGGACTCCGGCCGTTCTTCGCGCCGTGCTCGGCGAGCATCTCGAGGCTCGGCCGGTCCCAGTGATCGAAGTGGGCATGGCTGAGTGCGATCACGTCGATCGGCGGAAGCTGGTGTACCTCGCCGGGGAGGGCCGTACACCGCCGCCTTCCGATCCTCAGCGACCGGTCTGCACCCAGCGTGATGCCGGCACGCTGGCCGAAGTGCGGATCGGTCAGCACCGTCGTGCCGCCGATGCGCAGAAGCACCGTCGCCTGGCCCAGCCAGCACGCGCCGAACTTCGAGGCCTGCCACGCATCGACCTCCGGCAGGCTTCCCGCCGCGGCTTCCATCGGCGTGCTGTCCGGACGCCAGCCCAGTGATTCCGCGATGACACGCGGCCATTGCCTCACAACGGCTGCACTGCTGCGCAGGAAGTTCCGCACCTCAGCTTTCTCCTGGAGTTTGATCGCCCCAATGCTAGGAGGCTCGAGGAAGGCCGACCGCCCGTCGTCAGAGCTGGTCTTCCCCGCTTCCGACCGCATCCAGCGGAACCGCGGTTTCATCCTTCACCGCGCTGAGGCAGAAGCTCGTGCGGATTCGACCGATGTTCGGGATCGCGCTCAGCCTGTGCACCACGAAGTGCTCATACTGCTCCATGTCCGAGACGAGCACCCGCAGGATGAAGTCTTCTTCACCGGCGGTGTGCCAAGCCCCCTGCACTTCCTCGAATGATGCCACGGCCTGCTTGAACTCGCGCAGCAGATCCTCGCCGTGCTCGCGCAGGGTCACATGCACCACTGCGCGGATCGACTTCCCCACCAGCGCCGGATCGATCAGCGCCACGTAGCGCCGGATGATCCCGCTGGCTTCGAGTTTCTTGACCCGTTCCAAGGTGCTCGGCGGACTGATCCCCACTTGCTGCGCCAGCATGGCGTTCGTGATCTTGCTGTCGTGCTGGAGCTGCTGGAGAATCGCCAGGTCGATGGCGTCGAACTTCACGCGCGGCTTGCCGGCCGACTGCCGGCGATGAACCTCCCCATTCCCGGATGCGGTGCGCCCGTTGCGCGCGGTCTGACGAGATCCCTGCTGGCTCATGACTGCTCCTCGTGCGCCCGCTCTGGCCTTCCCGCACACCTGGTCGGGTCCTGATGTGCCGCCGGGGGACTGCGGGATGGCTCAGCTTCCGGGATCGGAGCGGGATTTTCAAGAACGTTATTCGTCGAAACGCCCTTCGGGCAGAAGAAATTGTTGCGGATTGACGGTTTCGCCGTGATAATGCAGGCAGACCGGGGCTTCGGCCCGTTGGCCTTGGCACGGCGAATCGCCCCGGCTGACCGGTCCGTGCGAACCCGACTCCACCCCAGGAGCCAGCCCCCATGACCGTTGCCCCCACCCGTCCCTCCACCCGTCCCGCGGCCGCATCCGGCACCGACCCTCTTCAGCTCATCGATGTCGATCACGTGCAGTTCTACGTGGGCAACGCCAAGCAGGCCGCCTTCTTCTACGCCCATTGCTTCGGCTTCACGATCGAGCAGGTCTCCGACCTGACGACTGGCTCCCGCGCCGCGGCACACTATCTGCTCACCCAGGGAAACATTCGGTTCATTCTGACCAGCGCGTTGACCGCAGAGCACCCCGCGGCGCTGGAAGTGGCGATGTACGGCGACGGCGTGAAGGATGTCGCCTTCACCGTCTTCGACGCGGAAAAGGCCTGGGAACGCGCCGTGAAGAACGGCGCAACGCCGGCCTACGAGCCTCGCGTCTTCAAGGATGAGCAGGGCACGGTCACCATGGCCGGGATCCGAACCTACGGCCGCGTGTGCCACACTTTTGTGAGCCGCACGGGCGCCTATGACTTGACGAAAGTGAAGCAGGGGGGCGTCTTCATGCCGCGCTTCCGCAAGATGGACGGCGCCGGCGGGGGCGCATCATCGGTGCTCGCGGTGAACGAGTTCAACAGGAAAAACCCCTGCGGTCTGAAGTTCGTCGATCATCTCGTGGGCAACGTCGAACTCGGCAAGATGAACTACTGGGTCAAGTTCTACGAGGATGTGCTGGGCTTCAGCATGTTCAAGCACTTCGACGACAAGGACATCAGCACCGAGTATTCGGCCCTGATGTCCAAGGTCATGTCCTCCGGCAACAACCTCATCAAGATGCCGATCAATGAACCCGCCGAGGGCAAGAAGAAGAGCCAGGTGCAGGAGTATCTCGACTGGCACCAGAACACCCCCGGTGTGCAGCACCTCGCCCTCCGCACCGACGATGAACTGGCCAGCATCGCCGCGCTTCGCGCGCGAGGCGTGGATTTCCTCACCCTCCCCGACGCGTATTACGAGAAGGTCTGGGATCGCGTGAACTCCATGCTCCGCCAGCACGGCCACGACGCGGTCCGCGAGGATCACGAAGCCATCCGGAAGCTGGGCATCCTCGTCGACGCGGACGATGAGGGCTATCTGCTTCAGCTCTTTACAAAGCCCCTGCAGGATCGCCCGACGCTCTTCTTTGAGATCATCTGCCGGCGCGGCAGCCAGTCCTTCGGCAAGGGGAACTTCAAAGCCCTCTTCGAGGCGCTGGAGCTTGAACAGGCGCGGCGGGGCAATCTCTAGCCGATTCCTTGCTTTCCCGGCGGTTTGAAGGGTCCACGGTGAGGGGTTTCCGCTCCGGAGAGGGGTCGGCGTTCCTGAACGAGCGACCCCACGGGCACATTATTCCCCGTGCCTTGCATCTCCCGCCGATACTTACCCCCGGAGGAGCCATTCAGGAGCTCTCGCGATGGCATTCCTCACCGAACTCTGGCTGCCGATCCTGCTCTCCGCGATTCTGGTCTTTGTTGTCTCGTCCATCCTCTGGATGGCCACACCGCTTCATAAGAAAGACTTCCTCCCACCTCCCAACGAAGACGGGCTGATGTCCGTCATCAAGACCCACAACTTCGGTCCGGGCAGTTACTACGTCCCGTGGTGCGGCAACCCCGGCGCGCAGAAGGATCCGACCTTTCAGGCCAAGATGAAGTCCGGTCCCTGGGCGATGCTGACCGTCATGTCGAACGCTCCGAGCTTTGCACAATCCCTCGCGCTGTGGTTCGCCTCACAATTGATCGTGAGCGCGATCATCGCCTACGCCGCCGCGGCGGCGCTCACCATGGGGGCGGGCGCGCCCGACTACCTCAAAGTGTTCCAGGTCGTCGGCGCGATCGCGTTTCTGGCGAACGCGGCGATGGCCCCGCAGGACAGCATCTGGAAAGGTGTGTCATGGACCAGGACCGCCGTGCGCGTGTTTGACGGGCTTGTCTATGCGCTCGTCACGGCCGGAACGTTTGCTTGGCTCTGGCCGCGAGAATTGGCCGGATAATCTCGGCCTTGCCGCGTTGCGGCCCGAACCGACGCGGCCCGGTGAGGACGAAAACCGCTTGAATTCGCTCAAATTTCGCGGTAGCATGGACCTCAGGAGGAGCGCGTCATGCTTTCACGGTTTTCGGAAGTTCGAGCGATGGTCGGGTTGCCGGCGGTCGCATGCGTCGTGTCGATCGCTTTGCCCGCCCAGGCCGGAGTTGTGGGGTTTGTCAACAACCCAACAACCAACTCCGCCGATTGGGCGGCGTTCGTCTCGTCACTGCCAGCGTCCATCGAGACCGGTCTGGACTTTGAAGCCCATCCGCAGGCCGCGCTCATCCCGACTTTCTATCAGTCTTCGCTCGGCGTCACCTTGTCGGCGACGGGCGTGCAGCCCGTGGTGACTACCTCCGGCGCACCCAGTGGTTCGCTCAATCCGCCGCTCTCGCCCGGCGAAGGCCCCATGCCGACCAATCGCGTGCTTCCCACCGCGTCCGCGCCGTTCTCGCTCATCGTGTCCTTCAGCAGCTTCGTCTACGGCGTCGGCTTCATGACCGCCGATTTCTTCAATCCCTTCGGCGACAACGACATGGTGCTCGAAGCCTTCGATGGTCCGAACGCCACCGGCAACTCGCTCGGAAGTTTCAGCGCCGTCGATTTCAACTTCCAGCTCAACAATCGCTACTTCATGGGAGTCGCCGATCCTTCCGGCTTGATCCGCTCCGTCAAGCTCTCCGGCCTCGGCTTGTACGGCGACGGGGTCTACATCACGGAGATCCCCTTCGCGCCCGTGCCCGCCCCCGGCGCGATCGCTCTGAGCGCATCCGCGGCCTTGTTTGTGTTCCGCAGGCGGCAACGCTGAATCACCGCCGCTCGCCCCCGCTCGCCCCTCCGCGTTCACTTCCCGTTGCTGCCGTCCTCCCTCGTCACCCGCATCGCAGGCGGGAGACGCCCCGTGGAGAACGGAAAATCGCGGCGGCGGCGATCAGCCCTCGCATCGCGTGCAGCATCGGGAATAACATCGGTCCTGCGGCGTTCGTTATCGTAGGACATGGCCCTTCCTGCCGCTCATCGGGCCGGTTCCGGAAGGATGCCGCTTCCCATGAGCCGAGTATTGCTGGTCTCCACGAGTGTGCTGATCTTTTCCGCGTTCTGTATCGGCGCCGTGATGACGGGCGCCGCCCTCCGGCACTCCGGCGCGGAGCCGAGCCTCGTCATCGAAGAACCCATGAACAAGAACGCTACCCCCGCGGCGCCCGCCATCTCGCGCAGCGCCTACGACATTACGCCCCTCGCGCAGGAGCGCATCGAGGAGCTTGCCAAGTCCCTTTCGCCGGAGGACGCCAAGATCATCCTGCGCAAGGGAACCGAGCCTGCCTTCTGCGGCAACCTGCTCGACAACAAGAAGGAAGGCATCTACGTATGCAAACTCTGCGGCCTTCCGCTGTTTGCATCGGGCCACAAGTTCAACTCCGGCACGGGCTGGCCTTCGTTCTTCGCCCCGTTCGACCGCGACCACATTCACTATGAGCGGGACACTTCACACGGAATGATCCGCGTCGAGATTCTGTGCGCCCGCTGCGGCGGCCATCTTGGCCACGTCTTCGAGGATGGTCCCGATCCGACCGGGCTGCGCTACTGCGTGAACTCCGCATCGCTCGGGTTCGTTGAGAAGGGCGCCGAGCTGCCGGAGGCTTCTCGCCCGATTGAAACGAGCGTCGCATACTTCGCCGGCGGATGCTTCTGGGGCGTGGAAGATCGCTTTCAGCAGCTTCCCGGAGTGGTCAGCGCCGTCTCCGGCTACATGGGCGGATCGCTGAAGAACCCGAGCTACAAGCAGGTCTGCTCCGGCAACACCGGGCACGCGGAGACGGTCGAGGTGCGCTTCGACCCGAAACGCATCTCCTATCGCCAGCTCCTCGAATACTTCTTCCGGTTCCACGATCCCACGCAGCTCAACCGCCAAGGCCCGGACATCGGCACGCAATACCGCAGCGCGATCTTCGCCGCGGATGAAGCACAGCTCGCGGAGGCCCGCGCGTTCATCGACGAGCAGGTCGCCGCCAAACGCTTCAAAGGTCGGTTGATTGCGACGCAGCTCGTGCCCGCCGCCGAGGCCGGCCCCTTCTACCCCGCCGAAGAGTACCACCAGGACTATCACGAAAAGCACGGAGGCCATTGCGCTCTGCCTCCGGCGGAATGAATCTCAACGCTCCGGGCGAGCCTTCGCTGCCGCAATCAGTTTCCTGAACAGGTCCTGCCCGAGCGGGTCGCACTCCGTGCGCTCCGGGTGCCACTGCACGCCCACATAGAAGCGGCGCTCGAGGTCCGCGACGGCCTCGATGACGCCGTCATCCGCGCGCGCCAGCACCTTGAGCGACCCCGGATCGCGCACCGCCTGATGGTGGCTGCTCGTCACGGTTCCCGCGCTCAGCACCGGTTGTCCCTCCTCCGGACGGATCGCGTGCCTGTGGTTGCCCGCATGCTGCTGCGCCGTGGGCGTGTCGTCCGGCAGATGCTGATTGAGCCTGCCGCCCGCGTGCAGGGACATGAGCTGCATGCCGAGGCAGATGCCCAGCACCGGCTTGTGCGGGTGATGCGCCGCCAGTTCCGCGAGGAGCGCTTCTTCATACCGCTGCCGTTCCGGGCGCACGGTCCGCGCCGCCGGGTGCGTTGCTTCTCCGTACCCCTCCATGGCGATGTCCGCGCCGCCGGTCAGGACGAACGCATCGCACGTCTGCGCGTGCGCCCGTGCCGCCTCCGCCGGACGGTCTCCGACGGATACCAGCAGCATCGGCGCCCCTCCCGCACGCTCCACGGCGCTGATGTAGTTGAGCGACACCGTGGCGGAGTCCCGGTCCAGATTGGACGTAATTCCGACAATGGGCCGTTCCGCCGTCATGCTCTTCCCTGCGTCCTTTGGCCTTGTCCGGTTCGCGTGCCGTCCGTCCCTTTCATCGGTCCGTTCCCGGAACGGGCTTGCACGCGGCACCTGCGCCGCCGCATCGTGGCGCGTCGCCTCCCGAGCAGCTTGACCGTCGGAACCCGTTCTGGCAACATTGCCACATGGGAGACCTCTCGAAACCGTTTGATACCAAGTTCCTCGGCGACGCCATCACCTTCGATGACGTTCTGCTCGTGCCGCGTCGCAGTTCCGTGATGCCGGCGGCCGCGGACCTGCGCACAAGGCTCACTCGCAGCATCACGCTCCCGATCCCCCTCGTCTCCGCCCCCATGGACACGGTCACCGGCTCGCGCCTGGCGATCGCGCTGGCGCAGGAGGGCGGCATCGGCATCATCCACAAGAACATGTCCGCCGAGGCGCAGGCCATCGAGGTCTCCAAGGTCAAGCGCTCGGAGAACGGCGTCATCACCGATCCCATCACGCTCGGCCCAAGCGACACCGTGGGCTACGCGCGCCGGCTCATGGCCGAATACAACGTCTCCGGTTTCCCGGTGACGGACGACGGCTCCACCGCGCTCCGCACCAAGGGCCGGGTGCTCGGCATCCTCACGGAACGCGACCTGAAGTTCATCGATTCCGATGACCTGCTCGTCAAGGACGTGATGACGAAGGACAATCTCGTCACCTCCGCACCCGATACCACGCTGGACCAGGCGCGCAGAATCCTCCATCGCGCGAAGGTCAAGAAACTGCTGCTCGTCGATGCCGCCGGGCGCCTCGCAGGTCTCATCACCATGCGCGATCTCGAGTCGCACAAGCGTTTCCCCAACTCATGCAAGGACGCCCGCGGCCGGCTCCGCTGCGGCGCCGCGGTCGGCGTGTTTCAGTACGAACGCGCCGAGCTCCTCTTGAAGGCGGACGTGGACGTGCTCGTCGTCGATACCGCGCATGGGCACTCCGAGAATGTGCTCCAGACCGTCCGCGAGATCAAGAAGCGGTTTTCCATCGAGATCATCGCAGGAAATGTGGCCACGGCGGAGGCCGCGCGCGACCTCATCGCCGCCGGCGCGGACGCCGTCAAGGTCGGCATCGGGCCTGGCTCGATCTGCACCACGCGCGTCGTCACCGGCGTCGGCGTTCCCCAGATTTCGGCGGTGATGAACGCAGTCTCCGCCGCGGATCCCCTCGGTGTGCCCGTCATCGCCGATGGAGGCATTCGCTCATCCGGCGACGTCGCCAAGGCCCTCGCGGCCGGCGCCTCGACCGTCATGATGGGCGGCCTCTTCGCCGGGCTGGATGAGTCGCCGGGCGAGGTCGTGATTTCCGAGGGTCGGCGCTACAAGACCTACCGCGGCATGGGTTCGGAGGGCGCGATGGCCGCCGGCTCCGCCGATCGCTACGCGCAGGCGGACAAGCTGCGCGATGCCCGGAGCGACAAGGGCAGTGGGGGGGGCGGAGACCTGGCCCGCATGAAGTTCGTGCCAGAGGGCGTCGAAGGACTGGTGCCGTATCGCGGGTCGCTCTCCGAGTTCGTGTACCAGATGACCGGCGGACTTCGTGCCGCGATGGGTTATTGCGGCTGCCCGACGATCGAAGACCTGCGCCGCGACGCCCGCTTCTACCGCGTGTCGCGCGCTTCGGTCATCGAGTCGCACCCGCACGACATCAAGATCACCAAGGAATCGCCGAACTACTCGCCGGAAATGGGCAGATGAGCGATCCCCGGCGCCTTCCTCACACGTTGAACAGGAAGTGGCACACGTCGCCGTCCCGCATCACGTAGCTCTTGCCTTCCGTGCGGAGCTTGCCGGCTTCCTTGATGGCCTTCTCGCTCTTGTAGTGCGCCAGGTCATCCACGGAATAGATCTCCGCGCGGATGAAGCCCCTCTCGATGTCCGAGTGAATCGCGCCGGCAGCGAGGGGGGCGGTGTCGCCGAGGTGAATCGTCCAGGCACGCACTTCCTTCGGTCCCGCGGTGTAGAAGCTCATCAGCCCGAGCAGGCGCTGAAGGCCGTGCGCCAGTGCCGGCAGCGCCGGCTCCTTCAGGCCGAAGCTCTCCAGCATCTCGCGCCGATCTGCCTCGCTCAGTTCGCTCAGCTCGGCCTCGATCTTGGCGCACACCGCGATGCACTCCATTCCTTCGCTCTTTGCGCGCGCAAACACCTCCGCGGCCGGCCCCTTCTTCCCCGCGTCCGCGACATCATTCTCGCTCACATTCGCGACGTACAGCGTCTTTTTCGCCGTCAGGAAGCTCATGCCCTTCATCGCACGAAGCTCCGCCGCGTCGTGCCCTTCGAACCGCGAGAGGATCGTCGATATCGGCTTTCCCTCATCCAGCACCGGCTTGACTTTCTGAAGGACCGAGAGCCGGGCCACCGCCTCGGGATCGCGCGCCTTGGCGGCGCGCTCCGCCTTGGGCAGCGCGTTCTCCACCACCTGGAGGTCCGCAAGTATCAGCTCGGTCTGGAGGTTCTCCATGTCCCCCTTCGGATTCGGCGCCCCCAGGCCGCCTTCGAAGCAGCGCACCACATGACACAGCGCGTCCACATCGCGCACGTGCGCCAGCAACCGCGATGCGTGCGAGTCGCCCGGCGCGATCCCGGGAATGTCGGTGATCTTCAGCGTCGCCGGCACGATCTTCTGCGTCTCGATGAACGATGCGATCAGCTGCAATCTTGGATCGGGAATGTTCACGACGCCCACGATCGGCTTGCCCGCGGCCGCCGCGGACGTGTCCGGCGCGCTCCCCGTTCCCGCCGTCAGCGCGGTGAACAGCGTGGTCTTTCCGACGTAGGGCAGCCCGATCAATCCGACTTCCATGCGGTCACCTCGATTCCGCGGCCCCGGCTCCACCCGCGCGGGCACCCGCGGAAAGGGCAGATAGTAGCTTCGCGCGCTGCGACCGCTCCTCACACGCGCGCAGGCCAGCGATCCGGCCGGCGCACGGCCCGCTCCAGCCGGGACAGGTACTCCGCCAGCGGTATTTCCCGCACTCCGAACCGCGCAATGTGCGGGTTGGTGTACTGCACATCGCACAGCTCATAGCCGTTCTCGGCCAGCAGACGCACCAGCCGGATCAGGCACACGCTGGATGCATTGGTCCCGTCCAGCGGGTGACGCTTTCCGTCCGGAACCATCCGTGCCCGGGCACGGTGAAACATCGATTCGGCGAAGAACGCCGCGCCGATCGCCACGCCGTACACGCCGCCGACAAGGCGCTCCTCACCGCTCGCCGGATCGGTTTTCCACGCTTCCACGCTGTGCGCATGCCCCGCCTCGTGCAGCGCCGAATACCACTCGATGATGGTCGGATTGATCCATGAACCGCCAGGCTCGCCGCGTCGCCTGCGCCGCGGCCCCGCGCACCCCTTCACGACGTCTCGGAACGCCGTGTCGATCCTGATCTCGAAGCCTCCGCGCCGCGCGGCTCGCGCCGCGGTCCGCGGCACGTGCAACCCCTCCGCCTCGGTCAGCGGGAGAATCGCGCGCGGATCGGGCCGGAACCAGAAGATGCGGGCGTCGCTCCGCTTCGACTCCGCCATGGGAAACACGCCAGTGCGGTATGCAGCCAGCAGTCCTTCCACGATGTCCATCGGCCCGTGCCCATGAGCCACGGCTCACGACCCTTCGGATTCGACGGCCTCAAGTATGAGGTGGACGATCACTTGGTGGCACTCCTGGATGACCTCGGTCGCCTCGTGATCCACGATCAGGGCAATGTCGCACAGGCTTCGCGCCGGCCCCCCGCCCTTTCCCAGCAGCCCGATGGTGGACACGCCGCGCGCCCGGGCCGCTTCCAGTCCCCTGATCACGTTGCGACTCCTGCCGCTCGTGGAAAACGCGACGAGCACATCGCCCTTCTTCCCAAGTCCCTCGATCTGCCGGGCGAACACCTCGTCAAACCCGAAATCGTTGGCGATGCACGTGAGCGCCGTCGGGTCCGCGTTCAGGCAAAGCCCCGCCAGAGGCCGGCGGGTGGACCGGTACTTCCCGATGAGTTCCTCGGAGAGATGGAAGGCCTCCGCAGCCGATCCGCCGTTCCCGCACGTGAAGACGGTCCCCCCGGACCGCAACGCGCTCCGCACCGCCACACCGATCCGTTCAATCGTGTCGGCCTGCGCGCCCAGCTTCATGACGGCCGCGGCGGACCGCTCGCATCGCTCCCGGATGAATCCCTGATCGAACGCCATGTCCCCAGTCTCCCGTACTTCCGCGCTCCTCGCCACCTTCGCCTGCTCCCACCCGATCCGAGGGAAGTGTGCGGGGCCTCCGGTCGTCCGGATCATCCCTACAATGCCCCCTTCGCGCCGATTCGCCGTGATGAAACGGAGCCTGCGCCCGGCGCGGGGGTGTAGCTCAGCGGTAGAGCAGCGGCCTTTTAAGCCGTTGGTCCAGGGTTCGATCCCCTGCACCCCCATTGAAGCCGGAGGCGGGTACTCGACGCATGCTTGTTCTTCACGCGAACTGGACCGACGGCCGCCTGCGCATCTGGGCGGAATCCTGCGATCGACTGTTGCGTGAATCGACCGATTCGGCGGATGCTTCGGGTCGTTCGCATCCCTTCGCAGCGACGGCGTCCGAGCTGGTTGCGTTGGCGGCATTGATCGGTCTTCGCTCGCCGCAAGTGCATCCCCTGCAAGTGAAGCTTCCCTCCGGACGGGACCGTTTGCACCCGGTGCCCAGCCCAAAGGCCGCGCACTGGTCCGGCCTTCGTGCCGCGGGCGAAATCCGCACATCGCGCAACGGCGATGCATCCACCACGCGCCTCCTTGAATGGGTGGTGCCGGCGCTCGCGGTCGAGCCTGTGGAGGCCGAGTTCGTGCTCGAAGCGATCGAGGAGCGATCCGCCGCCCCCGACTCCGGGTGGGATCCAAGGGCCAACCCCACCGATCCCCCGGGAATTGTGCAGCACTTTGTCGGCGGGGAGTCCCTGGCGTTCTTCGCCGCGGCCGCGAGGCTCGTGCGCTCGCTCTTGGCGGAGCAGCGGGTCGTTCCGGCGCTGGTCGCGACCTGCGCGCCGGCGCGAGGTCAGCAGGGCGATGCGCAGGGCGAGGCGACGTGGTCTCCGTTTCTCGCGGAGGAGCACACCGCTTCCCGGGTCGCCTTGCTGCTTTCGGCGATGCCCGCCAGCGCCCGCGCCGCCATCGATGTTCATCAGCATGATGCCTGGGAAGTGCTCTACGACTTTCTCGCGACCTGCGCCGACTCCCTGTGCCGGCAGGCGCTGCGCCGCGAGAACATGACCGAAGCCATCGAGGGAAGAGACGCGGCGACCGATCCGCACGTCCTCTGGCTCTCCGGGCTTCTCGCGGGTACCGGCGGACTCCAGGCGCCCGCGGACCGACTCTCCGCCATGGCGCGATCGGTACGGCGGTGGCTCAATACGCTCGAGGATCGGGGCGCTTCGGGAGCGTGGCGACTGCTCCTTCGTCTCGACGAACCTCTCGATGTTTCCGACGACGCGGCGTCGTCCGCCGCCCCAGGCGACCGCCTCGAATGGCGGCTTTCGTTTCATCTTCAGTCCGTCGAGAGCGAGCGCATCATCGTGGATGCGGAGGACATCTGGTCGCTGCGCGCGGATCGGGCGGTCGTCTCCGGTCGGCAGTTGGAGAATCCGCACCAGCTGCTGCTCGCCGAGCTTGCGCGCGCCGGAAGACTCTTCGAACCGATCGAGCGCACGCTGCGCGAACCCTCGCCGACGCACGTCGATCTGAACACGCGCGAAGCCTACGAGTTCCTTCGCGAGACCCGCGCGCTGCTCCTGGATGAGGGCATGTCCGTCGAAGTGCCCCGGTGGTGGGACAGCCCCGGCTCGCGCCTCGGCGTCCGACTCCGCCTCGACGCGCCCGCGCCGACGGATGGGGCCATCGACGGGCGCGGCCCGGGCGCACCGGGCCGGGACGTGGGGCCGAACGTCGGTCTCGCCTCCCTCGTGAACTATCGGTGGCAGTTCGCCGTGGGCGACACGCCGCTCTCACTGGAGGAGTTCCAGCGTCTTGCCGTTCAGAGGCTGCCGCTGGTGCGCATCGGAGGACAATGGGTCGAAGTGCGCCAGGAGGACGTGGCCGCCGCCGTCCGCTTCATTCGCGAGAATCCCGGTGGCAGCGTGCCCTTCGCCGAGGCGCTCCGCCTCGCGTTTGCGCTCGATACCGGGCGGACCGGCGTGCCTGTTCTCGGTATTGACGCCGCAGGTTGGATCAACGATCTCCTCAATGCCGCGGATGCGCGCATGCCCATGCTCGAGCCGCCGCCCGGCTTCAAGGGGGAGCTTCGCGCCTACCAGGTGCGCGGCCTGTCCTGGCTGGCCTTTCTCGACAAACTGGGACTCGGCCCCGTGCTTGCCGACGACATGGGCCTGGGCAAGACGATTCAGCTCCTGGCGCTGCTCCTCGCCGAGCGGAGCAACGGCGCCGGCCCTGCCCACGACACGGAGCGCCTCGCACCGACGCTGCTCGTCGTGCCCATGTCGATCGTCGGCAACTGGGTCCGCGAGGCAGCGCGCTTCGCCCCGCAGCTGCGCGTGCTCGTGCACCACGGCGTGGGGCGCCTTTCGGGCGAGCAGTTTCTGCACGCGGCGCTGGCGAGCGACATCGTGCTCACGACCTACGCTCTCGCGCACCGCGACCGCGAGCTGCTCGAGCAGGTCGGCTGGGCGCGCGTCGTGCTCGACGAGGCGCAGAACATCAAGAATCCCAACGCCAAGCAGAGCCAGGCGATCCGTTCGCTGGAGGCACCGCGCCGCGTCGCGCTGACCGGCACTCCCATCGAGAACCGCCTGACGGAGCTGTGGTCCATCATGGACTTCTGCAACCCCGGCCTGCTCGGCTCCATGGGCGAGTTCCACCGCACCTTTGCGGTGCCCGTCGAACGCCTGCACGACAAGGACAAGGGCCGGCGACTTCGTTCGCTGGTGCGACCGTTCATCCTGCGCAGGCTCAAGACCGATCCCAACGTCATCTCCGACCTCCCCGAGAAAGTGGAGACGCGAGAGTACTGCCGCCTCACTCCCGAGCAGGCGACTCTGTACGAATCGTGCGTGAGCGGCATGCTCGACGAAGTCGAACGCGCCGAGGGCATCCGCCGGCGCGGCATCGTGCTCACGACGCTCGTCCGTCTCAAGCAGATCTGCGACCACCCGGCGCTCGTGCTGCGCGACCGCGTTTCCTCCGGTGAGTCCGCCGATGATCCGTCCGTGGCCGATGGAGAGCCTCGGCATGAAGCGGATGCCCTCCTGTCCCTCCCCAGCGCCGCGCGTTCGGGAAAGTGCGTGCGTCTTATCGAAATGCTTGATGAGGTGGTCGCCGCGGGCGATCAGGCGCTGGTCTTCACGCAGTTCCGACAGATGGGCGAAGTGCTCGCTCCCATGCTCCGCCATGCGCTGGATCGGGAGATCCTCTTCCTGCACGGCGGCACGACCCAGAAGCAGCGCGATGCGCTCGTCGATCAGTTTCAGAAGGCCGATGGCCGGTCGCCGATCTTCATCCTGTCCCTGAAGGCCGGCGGCGTCGGATTGAACCTCACCGCGGCATCGCATGTCTTCCACTTCGACCGCTGGTGGAACCCCGCGGTCGAAAACCAGGCGACCGATCGCGCCTTCCGCATCGGACAGACCAAGCGCGTGCAGGTGCACAAGTTCATCGTCTCCGGCACGCTCGAAGAGCGCATCGACCAGATGATCGAATCCAAGCTCGCCCTCGCCGAAGACGTGATCGGCTCCGGCGAAGACTGGCTCACCGAACTCTCGACCGCCCAGCTCCGCGAGCTGCTGACGCTCCGTCCCGAAGCCCTCGCCGACGAATAGCACCATGGCCGAACAGTGGCACAGAAGAAAACCTCGCGCTCCCGCCGCCGCGCCGCGCCGCGTCCGCGGCGGCGTGCGCCTCGCCGATCCCGAGTGGCCGATCGCCCTCTCCTGGCCCGCTCGCGCCTGGATCGCGATGGCGGAACGGGCCGTGCCGCGCGCGGCTTGGGCCGAGGGTCTGGCGTACGCACAGGCCGGGCAGACGCGCACGTTCAACCTTGCGTGCGCGAGCGGAAACGGCCTGGTCTCCGGCGAAGTGCAGGGCCGCGCCGATCGACCCTATCGCGCGGCCATTCATATCCCTCCCTTCTCCGACCGGGAGTGGGACTCCGCGATCCGCATTCTCTCCAGCCGCGCGCTGTTCACCGCCCGACTCCTCTCGGGCGAACTGCCGGACGAGTTGGCGCCCGCCTTCGCGGAAGCTCTGATTGATCCCTTCCCTGCCGACCCAGCGGGCTGCCGCGCGTCCTGCACGTGCGCCGACTTCTCCGCAGCCGCGCAGGGAGCGGGCGGATACTCCGTGGGTTCCTCGTCGTTCTGGTGCAAGCATCTGGCCTGCATTGCCATCCTCGCCGGCGAGGCCTTGACGCGCCGACCGGCGCTGCTCTTCACGCTCCGCGGACTTTCCGCCGAGGAGCTTCTCGACCGCATTACGCGGTTCCGATCCGAATCCCGCGCCGAAAGCCGTGGCCGCGATGGAAACGGCGGACCTGCGCCGGCGAACATCGCTCCCGCGCGCTCGGCGCCGCAGGTGCCGGGTGTCGAGCAGGTGTCCGATCCTCTCGATGCCCACTTGGAAGACTTCTGGAGCCTGCGTGCATCGCTGGATGAGCTGGAGACGCCCCTTCGCGCGCCGGAGGTTTCCCACGCCCTGCTTCGCCGCCTCGGCCCCAGCCCCTTCCCCGAAGCCAAGTTCCCTCTCGTCGGGCTGCTGGCAACCTGCTACGACGTCATCTCGGAGTCGGTCCTCCGCGAACGGGATGAACCCCCCAAGGCGTGAATCCGGCCCCGGCGCTCATTTCGGGCCGAACCGCCGCCGTTCCTTCTGGATGTCCCGCAGCGCTTCCTCGGCCGGGTCCGGTTCGTCACCCGCGCCCGGCAGGCGCGCCCGTCCCATGCCGCGCCGGCGGGCTTCTTCGGCCTCGCAGGCGATGTACCCGAATGCCGGCCACATGCCCGCCCCGAGCACACGACGCCGCAGGGCCGACGCCGCGGACACGTCGCCCTTGAAATCGTACCAGCAGGAAAGACCATACCCCGCCGTTGCCAGCGTGATCGGCTGGGCATCCTGCAGGTTGATCGCGTTCTTCGCGTCTTCCTCTCCCTTGAACGTCAGAAGAAGGTTGTGATAGTCGTGGTTCTCCAGGATGTCCATGTCGCGCGTGACCGGCTCGAGCAGTTTCGCCGCCTCGGCGTCGCGCCCCATCTGCCTCAGCGTGAGGAAGTACCAGTAGGTCATCGCGACCAGCATGTCGTCGTTCACGCGCGCAAAGGGCATGCCGCGCTCGTATGCCGACTCCGCCTTGGAGTATTCGCCTCTCAGGTAGTACGCCAGGCCAAGGTGGTAGTACACGTTTGCATTGGTTGTGCTGCGCGGCTTGCCGGACGCATTCGGCTGACCGTCAGGCTCCGGCTCGTCTTCGATGCGGCGCGTTTCAATCAGCATCGCTGCGTGGGATAGATCGTCCACCGCCCGACCCAGTTGACGCGTGGTGATGTAGCGATGACCCCTGTGACGCAGCAGACGGACGCTGTGCGGGTGATCTTCAAGCCCCTTTGTGAACCACCGGATCGCATCGCGGTACTGGTGCAGATAGGCAAGTCGCCGCCCCAGCCAGATGACCGCCTCTTCGCTGAGAGGATCGGCGTGATACGCGTCCCACGCCGCCTTCAGCTCGGCGTCCAGCTTCGCCCGCCGTTCGGGTTCGATGTCCGGCGGCGTCAGCGGCTCTCCCATCAGCGAGATCGCCTCCACGGTCTCGCCGCCTCTCTCATTCTCCGCGTCTTTGCCCGTCGAGCCGCACGCCGCCAAGGCGGCCAGCGCTGCGAGCATCAAGAGCCGCCTGTTCATGCGGCCAGTCTACCAAGCCGCTCTGGCTCGGGTACGACCGCGGAACCTTGTGCTCGCGGCACCGCCGCGCACGCTCGGCCGCGCGGTACAACAAGGCCATGGCGCTGCTCAACGGCCTCTTCCAGCGCGACAAGGTGCTCATCGGCATGGTCCATGTCGGCGCCCTGCCGGGTACGCCGCGCGCCGTCGAACCGGTCAGCACGTTGGCTGCCCGGGCCGCCGATGAGGCCGCCCTGCTGGTCTCCGCGGGCTACGACGGCGTTCTCATCGAGAACATGCACGATGTTCCTTACATCCTGCAGAACGTCGGGCCGGAAGTCGTCGCGGCCATGACGGCCGTGGCCCTTGCGGTCCGGCGCGCCGCGGGATCCGTCCCCTGCGGCATCCAGATTCTTGCCGGTGCGAATCAAGCCGCGCTCGCCGTTGCCGCGGCCTCCGGCCTCTCATTCATCCGCGCGGAGGGATTCGTGTTCGCGTCCGTCGCGGATGAAGGGCTGATCGCCGGGGCCGATGCGCCGGGCCTGCTTCGCTATCGCCGCGTGCTCGGCCTTGACGGCCGTTCCCCCTCCGCCGCGGGCTGCGTGCGCATTCTCGCCGATATCAAGAAGAAGCACTCTTCGCACGCGATCACGGGCGACATATCCCTCGGAGAGATGGCGCGGGCGGCGCTCTTCTTCGGCGCCGACGGTGTCATCGTCACGGGCAGCACGACGGGAGAACCGGCCGACCTTGCCGACCTCCGTGCAGCGCGCGACGCCGTGAGACAGTGCGCGGATTCCGAGATCTGGCGGCACGAGGGAACTGCGGGCGCCCCGCCTCCCGTCTTCGTGGGCAGCGGTGTCGATCCCTCCTCCGTGCGCGATGTGTTTCTCCATGCCGACGGCGTCATCGTCGGTTCCGCGCTCAAGCGCGAAGGAAAATGGTTCAATCCTCTGGATATACAACGTGTTCGGGAGATGGCGGCGGCCGCGGATGCCGCCCGAGCCTGATACGCTTCTCGGGAGCTTCAGCATGGTTGTGGACAAGCGAATCCGGTCTCTTGCCGTCGGAATGTGCTGCGTGTTCGCTCTGGCGCCCCTGTGCTTCGGGCAGGGCGGTGATCCGGCCGCCCAGCCGTTCACGCCGACGCCCGCCATCGACGCCGAAGCCATGCTGAATCAACTGCTCGATGAAGACCTCGATGAGTCCCGGCGCTACGACCCCATACAGGCCAGCATCCGCGGTGACCGGCGTTTCGATCGCCTTCTCCCCGATGTCTCCGCGCAGGGGCGGGCCGATCAGTTGCGCGCCTGGACCGCCCGGTTCCACAAGCTGGAGCAGCTTGTCGATCCGGAGAAGCTCAGCGAAGCTTCGCGCGTCAACAGGGCGCTGCTCGCATATGAGATCGAACAGCGCCTTGCCTTCTACAAGTTCCGCACGTGGGAGATGGCCGTCACGCAGCTCTCCGGGCCGCACATCGAGCTGTGCCAGATGCCCGATCAGATCGCGTTCACGACCGACCGGCACCTGGACGACTACATCGCGCGGCTCCAGGCCGTTCCGGAGTATCTGCGCCAGGTGACCTCCAACCTGCGCGACGGTCTCGGCTCGGGACGCACTCCGCCGAAGATCGTCGTCGGATCAGCCGCCGAGCAGGTGCTCAGCCAGGCCGGCCCCGAGTTCGAGCAGGACCCGACCCGCCACCCGATGTACGCGCCCTTCCTGGGGCGCGACGACGATCTCTCCCGTCGCGCGGCCGAGGCCATCCGCACGGCGGTCGTCCCCGCCTTTCGCGCCTTCGGCGAGTTTCTCCGCGATGAGTACGTGCCAGGGTGCCGCGAGACCATCGCGTGTTCCGATCTGCCGCGCGGCGCGATCTTCTATGAGCTTCTGCTGTACCGCCACTCCACCATGTTCCATTCCGCCCAGGAGATTCATTCCATCGGCATGGTCGAGGTCGCGCGCATCAAGCAGGAGATGATGAATGTCATCGCACGCTCGGATTTCCCGAAGAAGAACGAGCTGCAGGGCGATGAACTCTTCCGCGCGTTCGTCGAGTACCTCCGCACCGACCCGCGCTTCTATTACACCGATCCTGATGAGCTTCTGCGCGGCTACCGCGACATCGCCAAGCGGATCGATGCCGAACTGCCCCGGTTCTTCACGCGTCTGCCGCGGCTCACATACGGCGTCCGCGAGATGCCGCGCTTCATCGCGCCGTCGAACACAACCGCGTACTACTACCCGGGATCGCTCCGCAACGGCGTCCCGGGCTACTTCGTCGCCAATACCTACGCCCTCGACCAGCGGCCGAAGTACGAGATGATCGCCCTCACCATGCACGAGGCCGTGCCCGGCCACCACCTGCAGATCGCCCTTGCGCAGGAACTCTTTGACGATCCCACTCTTTCCACGCGCCTGCACGAGTGGCGGACCGAACGCGGCTACACCGCCTTCGTCGAGGGATGGGCGCTGTATGCGGAACGTCTCGGCCTGGAGATGGGCACGCCCCCCTACGGCATCTACGCCGACCCCTACGACGACTTCGGCCGACTCTCCTACGAGCAATGGCGGGCCATGCGGCTCGTCGTCGATACCGGAATCCACGCGTTGGGATGGTCGCGCGACCAGGCCATCCAGTTCATGCTGGAGAACTCCGCGCTCTCCCGCACCAACATCGAGCGCGAGGTGGATCGCTACATCGCCTGGCCCGGCCAGGCCGTCGGCTACAAGCTTGGCGAGATGCGCATCCGCCAGCTGCGCGAGCGCTGCGAGGCCGAACTCGGCTCCGCCTTCGACATCCGTGCCTTTCACGATGAGCTGCTCTCGCAGGGCGCCCTGCCTCTGGACATCCTCGATGACCACATGATGCGCTGGGTCCAGCGAACCAAGCCGCAGAACGCACCCGCCTCCGCGCCGGCCGCCCAATGACGCAAGTTAAGTCCTTGAGATCTCGCATTGCGCTATCTTTGACACCAAATACAGGGGCGGGGTATGCTTAGCTGCGAGGTCATCTCATTGGCCAAAGCCGTTCCGCTCATGATCAAGCCGGCTGCACGTTGATCGAGATCTTGGTAACCGTGGCCGTGCTTGGGATTCTGATCGCGCTTGCGGTCCCGGCGCTTCGATCAGCGATCGACCGTTCGAGGCAGGTCGGCCGGCTTTCTGATCTGAGGCAAGGTACGGCGTTGATCTCATCCTTCGCAGTGGATCATGAAGGAAGAGCGCCGGTGTATATGCCTTCCCGTTCGCCCAATGCGGGATATGGAAGTGGTGATGCGCTCGGAGGCGTAGTTCAGATCTCGCTCCCGCAGGGAGGTTGGATCGCGTTCCCCTACTTTTCCCAGAGCGAAGTGTGGCTCACCGTCCTCTCGCTCCTCGACTTGGTGGAGCCAGGCTTTGGCCCTGCCCTCCTTCGGGGTCGAAGCCTTCGCCTTCGATCCGCAGTGGTGTGCTGACACTGAGTCAAGCGTTCATGGCTGAGCCCGACTATTGGAAGCGGCGAAGCGAACAAAGTCGAACCCACTGGACTGCGGTCCGGTTGAGCGAGGTGCGCTCTCCGTCACACAAGACCGTCCTGTTCGCGCCATCGGACGGTGGAAGATCCCGGTTGGGCGAGAAACCGGATCCGAACGGCGCTTTCAAGGCGGCATTTGTCGACGGCCATGCCAAGCCCATCGCGCATGCGGAACTTCAGGCGTTCGTGCCCAACTCGCTAGACGGCGGCCGAGCCTGGCCCATGCTGACCACCGAAGGCGGGGTATCCGGTCTTGATTTCCGGTAGTTCCGATCGCCGCCGATGCGGCAGAAATGGAAAGCGCCAATGAAACGGAACAGCTTGTCTCTCGGCTTCTCCGGTGCTGCAGTACTGCTTCTCGCTTCGGCGATTGCAGACGCCCAGTATTGCGGTCAACAAAACGGCCGGTGCTGCTACAGCGGCCCCGGAGGCACGTACGTCCACGAATGCGGCGACGGGGTTTGCTGCTGAGCGATCAACTGCTTCGGAAGCGCCTTCTTCCATTGCTGCGCCGCAGGGCAGACATGCCAGTGGCAGTCCGATTGGGTATGCAATATAATTACGACTTGTCAATAAATCAATTATGTCGAGATCGAGTCCTGTTTTCGGACATCGTCAATTGCTGCCGGGCCTGGCACTTGTGATCGTGCTTGGCTTGGGGGGTATTCCTCGTCATCAATGTGGCAACGAGTCCACCCTCAAACGTCACCGCAGAGCCGAGAACGGGCGCCCCGGCAGGACCATCACCAGAGCCGGAATCAGCATCTTCGAGCGACCTGCACCGCGCGTTCCAGAGCGCGGTCAAAGCCGCCCATACCGGCGCGCTGTCGCAGCGCATTGAACAAGAGTTGGTACGCACGGGTGCGGAACTGCTGGAGGCATACGTTCAACCCGATTGGGCACAGTATGAGCAACTGATGGTCTCGCTCGGTGGCCGGCTCAAATCGACTATCGGCCGAGAGCAAATCGAGCAGTTCTGGAAGCCCCGCGGAGCGACATTCCCGTGGAGCCCCATCGAAGAGCATTCCATTACGGTTGGAGAGATTCGGAGGGATTCCGACGGCAACATACCGATGCCGAGCAGCTCTGATGGAACGACTCAGTTGGTTGAGTCAGCATTCGACTTTGGTGTTTCGACCCAGGCGCTTGCTTCGGGCACTGCGCGCGTCATCGCATTTCCCGTCACCGATTGCTCCAAGCGGAAAATGGACGTCAACATCGTGCTTGGTTGGGATGAATCACGGAAGCGCGAGATCCCTCTTTGGATGAGTATCCTGCACGCGCACGGCGAGCCGATGGGGCCTGCAATACTGTAGGGCCGGCTCGACTGCGCCGGTGCTCGCCGGTGATGCCCGGCGCGTTGTCCTCGCTCAATCAAAACATGTCGCACATCGCCGGCCCGCCGCCGACGGATGCAAAAGCCCATCCCGCGGCCTGCGCCATCTGTGGGTCATCCGTCGTCATCTGGCCCGCCAATATCAGCTCGGCGGGTGAACGGAATCCGCTGAACAAGCTCGCCAGCGCTCGCACATCCATGCGAAGCCGTCCCGCTCCGCCGCCCGAGGCCGAATCGCGCTCCACGACCCCGCGCCCTCCTTCGATCCGCAGCACATACCGGCCGCTGTTCTCCGGCAGCACGTCGTCCGTAATCTCGAATCGGATCGTCTCTTTCATGCGCGCCGGGTAGCCGCGTGCGGAAAGCGCGCCGGCCACATCCACAATCCGGATCATCCAGTAGAAGTTCAGCTTCACCTCGAATGTCCGTTCCGGCAGGTGCGCAAGGATCGGCTCGGTCGGTCCTCCGAACCAGATCGCGTTCTGCGCCATCGAGCGGTGATCGGCGAGAAATGAAAGTATCCGCCGCGCCGCCGCGGGGGTAGTGGCCACGAGATCGGTGCACTGCAGGTCGAAGCGCCCCCAGACCGCCGGTCTGCGCTGCAGGTAGAAGACGTGTCCCTCCGCCTGACCGTTGCGGTGCACGATGAACCCCAGCGTCTTTTCGCCGCGAAACTCCCAGACGCGGTCCCAGATGTACGTGCCGCGGTCGAGCATGCCGTCGCAGTGCACGGTGCGCCGGAGATAGAGGTCCCGCAGAATAGACTGGTCTTCGCGCGTCGCGGGACGGATTTCAAGCTCCTTCTCGCGGACATGGATCGCCGCGGTGGGCACGGTGATCTCGAACCACGACCCGGCCTGTTCGTACCCCGCGCGCCGGTACAGGGTCTGCGTGGCCGGATAGAGCGTGGAGATCGGCACTCCGCGTTCGCGCAGCTCGCGCAGACACGCAATCATCAGATTCAGCGCAGCGCCCGCGCCGCGTTCCTCGGGCGGCACCGCCACGCCCGCGATCCCCCCCATGGGCACGCGATGCCCGCCGAAGAACTGCCCCATGTCCACGAGCACGAGCGTCGCCGCGACGCGCCCCCCGCGCCGCAGCACGCGATGGGTATCCTCTCCGGCGCTCTGCATCCATCTGCGCGCTCGTTCCTCCTCGAAGCCGAACGACTGCGCCAGCGCGCGCGCCATCGCCGCGTTCTCCGACTCGTTCTCCGGCCTGCCGAAGGACCACTGATTCGCCATGCACATCCTCGCTCCAGCGCCCGCGCCGCTGATCGCCGAGTGTAGCAGCATGCGTGTGCAGCAACCGCGTGAAGCGCTCGCCGGTGATCGGCCTCGTTTCCGCTTTTTACGCGGTTCGGAACGTTCCCGACTGTTATCCCCCGGAACAACTCGTTGCCGTCGTCATCGCTGAGCGTCACGGCATGAATCATCGCCTCGCCGGGACGCAGATTCATTCCCACCCGCTCCGTGCGCCGCGGCCGCGCCGACGCTCGCGCGATGTCTCCGGTCTTGAGCCTGTTTCACGCCCGCCACACAGCCACGCTCGAAGACCGGGAGGCCGACCCTGATCCCGACGTGCCGCCTGCCTCGTTCCCGCTCCATGCTCGACACCATTCATCGAGGGTGTGAACCGCGGTGTTCGGGCACGGATAGGGACCGATATCAGTCGCCGGCGACGCATGCGGAACCCTGCGTTCCGGCCCGCGTAGTGTCCTCCGCCGGAACCGCCGCCGGCCCCCGCCGTCCAAGTGCTACGCTCCCGCGAGCCTTGCCCGCCACCGGTCGAAGGAGAGGAGATCGTGAAGCGAGCGTTCGATCATCGGTTCATTTGGTTCGGCGTCTGTCTCGTGGGCATCGCGGGAGCTGTTGCGCCCGCGCTTCTGGCGACTCCCGACGAAGGGACCACTCCGCAGCCGACCGCGCCGGAAACCTCGGCATCAGTTCAACCCGGCTCGTTCGATCGCACGCCCGACGGCGGCGTAACGTTCTCTCCCAGGTACGCGGGACCGCCGCTCGATTTCCGCGACGAGCACCCCGAAGGCGGCCCGCGCGTGACATGCGTTCCGGGGTCCGTTTCGGAGAGCGAACCGAACTGCGGCCTGCCGTTCGACTTCTATAACGGCGGATGCGGTTCACCCGTCCCGCATTTCCTGAACATTCCCTGCAACGTCCCCATCTGCGGCACCGCCGCGTGGAACGGCACCGATCGCGACACCGACTGGTACCAGATCACCCTCCTCAGCCAGACGCACATCACCTGGACCGTCACCGCCGAGTTCCGCGTCGTGATCGGGTTGATCTGCTGCACCGGCGGCGTGCCCAACTGCAATCTTGCCCAATCCGTCAATCCATTCGCGATCGGCCTGCCCGAGCAGCAGGTCTCCGTGTCGGTGTGTCTGGGACCGGGAACGTGGTGGTTCTTCGTCGCTCCCGATTTCGCCGGCCTGCCCTTCGCGTGCGGGCTTGAGTACCAGGCGCAGCTTGTCTGCTCTTCGCCGTGCCCCGGCGGAGCCTGCTGCCTTCCCAATGGAAGCTGTGTGCAGGTCGCCGGTCAGCAGGCCTGCCTCGGGCAGGGCGGCGTGTATCAGGGTGACACGACCACCTGCGGCGTGAGTACGTGCAATCCCCCGGTGAACGATGATTGTGATGACGCAATCACCATCACGTGCGGTTCCACTCCCGTCGCCGACACGCGCAACGCCACCAGTGAACTCGCCGAGCCGATCCCGACATGCAACAACAACGGCGGGGTCGGGTCCGTGTGGTATCGGTTCGCCGGCAACGGCAACTCCGTCCTCATTTCTTCCTGCAACGCGGAGTCGTTCTCGCCTCTCGCCAAGGACTCCATCATCGCCGTATACCAGGGAACTTCATGCACCGGGCTGCTCCAGGTCGCCTGTTCCGATGATGCCGACTGCGGCACGACAGGAAGGTTGTCGCGCGTCTGCTTCAACACCAGCGCCGGTCAGAACTACTACATTCAGGTCATGGCATGGGACCATGCGTCCCGCGCGCCGTACCGCCTGGAAGTGACCTGCCCCTGCCCGGTGACCGACATCGGCGCATGCTGCCTCCCCGGCGGAGATTGCCAGGTCCTCGCGGAAGGCACCTGCGCCATCACGGGCGGCATCTATTACGGCGATGGAACAACCTGTTCCGATCCGCTCGTCGATTGCCCGCAGCTGGACCCGCCCGCGAATGACGAGTGCGAGTTCGCGCAGACAATCGCGGTGCCTTCCTCCACCGCCGGCTACACCTTCTTCGCAACGGATGACTCCAGCGCGCCGGAGTGCGGCCTGCCGATCACCAGTCCGGGCGTGTGGTACACGCTCGTCGGCACCGGCGGCACCCTCACCGCCTCCACGTGCGACGTCGGCACCGACTTCGACACCAAGCTGCACGTCTATTGCGGCTCCTGCCCCTTCGACCTCGTGTGCGTCGCCGCCAATGATGACGGGCCTTCCCAGTGCGCGACCGCATCCGAAGCCACCTGGTGCTCGGAAGACGGACGCACCTACTACATTCTCGTGACGGGCTTCCAGGAAAACATGGGCAACTTCGTGCTGCACGTGAGCGAAGGAGATCCCTGCCCGAACCCGGCTCTGTGTTCTTCGTTGTGCACCGTCTCGTGTCCGCCCGGCGCCGTGCTCGAGAATGAGCCGGTTTGTGCGTTCGGGTACATCGATGCGACGAACGGCGGCTGCTCGGCCGATCCTCCCGTGTTCCCACTGCTCGCCTGCGGCCAGAGCGTCTGCGCCGGCTCGGGCACGTTCCTCAACAGCTCCGGCGGCCAGTCGCGCGATACCGACTGGTATCAGTTCACGCTCACCGCGCGCTGCGATGTGGTCTGGTCCGTAGAAGCCACCTTCCTCTTCCAGACCTTCCTCCTCAGCACGAACTGCGACAACCCGGTCATCTACGACGCAGATATCGGCGCCGGCTGCCAGCAGATCGATCTCACCGCCACGCTCGATCCCGGCACGTACCGGCTCTTCCTCTCTCCTCAGTTCTTCTCCGATGTCGATTGCACCTCGGCGCAGTGGGTGGGCACGCTCACATGCACTCCCACCGCCGAAAACGGCGCCTGCTGCCTCGCGGATCACTCGTGCACGTTCACAACGAGCCTGTACTGCGCCGAACTGGGCGGCACCTTCCTCGGCCAGGGAGTCACCTGCGAGCAGGCCGACTGCAACCCGCCGACCTGCCCCGCCGACCTCGACAACGACGGCGACATCGATTCAACCGACCTCAACATCCTCCTCACCGACTTCGGCTGCACCGCCTCCTGCACCGGCGACGTGGACAACGACGGCGACACCGATTCCACGGACCTCAACATCCTGCTCGTCTCGTTCGGGCAGAACTGCTGAGCCGAAGTCACTGGGCGGCTGACATCGGTGATGAAGTTCGCCGCACGATCCCCGGCACGGGCCGCGATGTCCGCTGCCGCCCGCGCGCCGGCCGCCGACCTTCACGGCGATCGCTCTTCCTCGGCTCGCTCAGCGACGCAGCTCCGTTCCGACGATCTCGAATCGTCGATGCTCTTCTCCCGGGCGCCCCGGAGGATCAGGCCTCGCCGCGCCATATACCACATCGCGCTTCCCGCAACGAGGCCGACGACGTATCCCTGCGGAAGGGTGAACGCGATCAGCGCCGTGAAGAGCGCGATGGTCAGCGCCCGCTTGTCACCCGCCTGATCGCGCAGAAAGAGCAGGAGCGTCACGGCTTCGAAAAGAAGCACCACGCCCAGCACCGGCTCGGGAAAAACCCCAATCACCTGCTCGAGCGAACGGCTCAATACCAGCCCGATGACGAGGTACAGGGAGCCGTAAATGATCACCGAGCCTCCCGTTCGCCCGCCGAAGGAGTAGTGGCCGGCCAGGCCGCCGCAGCCGTGGCAGACGGGAACCCCGCCGAACCACGGAACAATCAGGTTCATGAGCGAGTATGTCAGGCCGATCTTCCGGATCGACACGGGCCTTTCGGGGAAGAGATCGGCGATCGTCTGCTTCGTGGCGATCACCGAGTTGGAAAGCGACAGCGGCAACTGCGGGAGCGCAAGCAGCAGGAATCCGCTCCAGATATGCTCGAACTTCGGCGCATGAACCTGCGGCAGTGCCGGCGCTGCGCCGGCTGTCAGTTGGCCCAGATCGACGCGCGTCGCAAGTGCGAACGCCGCTCCGCCCAGGATGAGAAGCAATCCTCCAGGGATGCGCCGATTGCCGTGCAGGCCGAGCATCAGGATGAAGCCCAGCCCTGCCACGGCATACCCAACGATTCCCTCCGCACGAACGTAGTCCCGTAGCGCCAGGCTCGCCAGCGACAGCCCCAGTCCGAACTGAATCCCCCGCACGGCGCAGAGCGGGATGAGCCTCGCCAGCGCGGTCAGCGCGCCTGTCAACGTGAGCGCGAGCATCACGACCGCGATGGCAAGCCCGGCTCCCCGCAGCACCTCCCCGCCCATCTTTTCGGTGATGACCAGAACGGCCATCGCCTTCAGCGGCTGCACCGGCATGGGCAGCCGGTAGATCAGCCCCGTGGCCACCTGCAGCAGGCCGAACATGATGAACACGCTCGCCGCGTCCAGCCCCGCGGCCAGGATCATGCCGAAGATCAACGGCAGGTCCGTGCCGATGTCGCCGAAAGCACCGGCGAACTCATTGCGATCGAACCGGATTCGGGCGGCCATTCGGGTACTCTACTTGCCCGCTTTCAACGCCCGAAACGCTGGTTCTTGGAGAGAAGAAAAGGCTCATCCCGAGTCGGCGCACCCCGCACAGGAACCACCGGCTGATCGCTCCGACTCGATTCGCCTCTCCGATCGCCGCCGCCACGCACGACCCGGCTGGATGAATATTCAAATATACGAGGAAAACTGGGGATCTAGGATTCGAACCTAGACTAACTGAGTCAGAGTCAGTCGTGCTACCGTTACACCAATCCCCATCCCTGTGGACGCACACATCCTAGGGCTTGGCACGGCGCAGGCAAGCCGGTGGACCGACCGGGCTTGCTCGGGTCTTTCGGGGTCGTCTTGGGGGTTGGGTCTTGACGGGTTCGCGGCCCTGCGATCTCCACAGGTCCGCTTCAGGCAGTGGTGCCTGCGTCCTCCCCCCCGCGGAAGTCGTTTCACGCCAAGGCGCCGGTTCTTGCTCCTCGTCGGGCGATCAGCCCACGGCGCCGTTGTAACCGCCTGAAGCGTTGGGCCGGGCAGGGGGGCGGAGCATCGGACGCGCTCTCCCAGGCCGCTCGGTGGTGTCAGGGTTGTTCGCGGTGGAAGCAAGTCCGCCGATCTGAGGCCCGCCGTTGGGCACCAGCGTACCAGGCCCGGATCCGGGGACGGGATTGGCGGGGGTCGTCGACTTCGACAGCCTCTGGTCGCGGGCCGAGTCGATCGACTGGTCCAGCTTGCGCAGAATGTTCTTGACCTGATTGAACGTCTCTGGTGACGTGCCCATCTCGTTCCTCCGTGAACGCGATGGGTATCGGTCCCAGCCGAGACGCCCTCCAACATGCGCAGCGCCTGCGCCTTCGCTCGCGCACACCTGTACCGATTGCACTGATTGCCGCGCCGAGAACCTGCCGCGGACCGACAGTTGACCGGGTTGCCCGATCTCCGCCCGCCGGCCGAATGCGGCGTTCCTGCCCTCCAGCTCCCGCACACGCCCCAATCGAGCGTCCGGGGTATCCTTCTTCCCCATTGATCCGTTCGGAATCATGGCCGTTCCACCAGCCCGGACTACCCCGAGGGGATCACCTCGGACCGTATCGCCCTCCGCCGGGTCAGACCGAGAATCGACGAGAGAGAACCCCACATGCCCACCGCCCACGCCCAGTCTGCCCGGATCACGCCGGTTTCCGTATCCCCGGCCTCCGTACTCGCCCTGCTCGGCGGCACGCCGGTTTCAGCCTCCACCATCCCCATCGCGTCGGTCAAGCTCACCGATGAGGACATCAACGCGGCCGTTGCCGCCCTGCGTTCCGGCATGCTCGCCCAAGGCAAGAACTGTCTGGCCTTGGAAGAGAAGTTCGCGGCCGCGACGGGCGCCACATACGCATTCACCTGCGCCAACGGCACCTGTGCACTCCAGCTCGCCTACGAGCCGCTTTTCGACCGCGGCGACGAGGTGCTGGTTCCCGCGTGGACGTATATCGCGACGGTCTCGATGGTTGTCGCCCGCGGCGGCGTCCCGATCTTCTGCGACGCCGACCCGAGGACCTATAACGTGGACGTGGCGGATATGGCCCGTCGAGTCACCCCCAGGACCCGCGCCGTCGCCGTCACGCATCTCTACGGCAACCCCGTCGATATCGACGCCGTTCAGACGCTCGCGGCCAAGCACAAACTGAAGGTGATCTACGACGCTGCCCAGGCGCACATGGCAACGTGGAAGGGGCAGGGGCTGGGCGCCTTCGGCGACGCCGTCACCTATTCGTTCTACCCCACAAAGAACATGACCACCGGCGAAGGCGGGCTGGTCACCACCAACGATGAAGCGCTCGCCCGCGAGATCAAGCTGCTGCGCTCGCACGGTGAGACGCAGAAGTACCTGCACGAGAAGATCGGGTTCAACTACCGCATGACGGACGTGGAGGCCGCGGTGGGGCTGTCGCAGTTCGCGCGACTGCCGGACATCACCGCCCGCCGGCGTGCCATCGCGCGCCGGCTTGACCAGATCATCGCGCACATTCCCGGTCTTTCCGCCCCGACCGTCACTCCGGGCGGCGAGTCGGCCTATCACCTGTATCCCGTGCGCCTCGACCCGGCTGCTTTCACAACTGCGCGTGTGCCGCAGAGCGTGCTTGATTCGCTCGCGCCGGGCGCTGCAGGCGCGAGCGTTCCGAGTGGTTCCACTCCGGTCGAACCCGGCAACCGAACCCCGAGCTCCATGCTCCGCGACCTCTTCTGCAAGGCTCTGAACGCCGAGGGCGTGGGCACGGCCATCCACTACCCGCGCCCCGTGACGCGCCAGCCGGTCTTCGCCCGGCACGTCAACTCGGGCGCAGGCGCGGCGAGCTTCCCCGTGGCCGACGCCTTGGCCGCGACGCTCTTCTGCATCCCCGTGCACCAGGCGCTCACCGATGCCCAGGTCGAACAGATCGGCGAGAGCCTGAACAAGGTGGCGGCCGCATTGCGGGCGTAACGACCGGGTTCTCTCCTCTGCACGTGGTGGGCTTGGTTCTTGGCAGCGGCTGCAGTTTCGTGGATTGGTGCGACTGCGTTCTCCCGCCTCGCACGACGGGTTGCCCGTGGAGCAGAAACCCCGTTCGAGGTAAGATATCGATCATTGTAGCTTTGTCTGCCGCCTTCGGCGCGTCACGTTGGTGGCGAGAAGCGCTGTGAGAAGAGTCGGGGACTCGCAGTTCCTGTGATTTTGTTGTTCGGTACGACGGCGTGGACCATATGCCTACGGAGCCATCATGACTGCTGCTTGGCATTTCACCAGACATGAGCCGGGTCAGCCGATCATCAACCCGATCGGCGGTGAGCACTTCGATGAATCGGATGAAGAATGGGCTCCGGGAGAAACCTTGGTTCGCGAGTGCATTCAGAACTCGCTGGATGCTCGTCGTGAAAAAGAGGTCAGTGTCAACTTTCAAATTCGACCCGCGCCGGCGATGTCCGCTCAAACGGCGGATTACTGGTTTCGGACACTGTGGCCTCACCTTCGATCGCGCGATTGCAGGCTGCCGAACGTGCCGGACTTTCCGTCGGCGGGCGGATTTGTGGTCGTCGAGGATTTCGGCACTGTCGGCCTTGAAGGCGATGTACGTCAGGGAGGGCTGAGAGATGAAGACAACCGCTTCTTCAACTTCTTTCGAGCTGATGGACTGTCCGGAAATCCATTGAACGGCACGTCCGGCGGCAGTTGGGGTGTGGGAAAGAGCGTCTTCAATAGGTGCAGCGATATTCACGCCTTTCTTGCGCTTACTGTTCGTCGAACCGAGAATGATGTTGCCGTCATCGGAAAAGTACTTCTGCGCCATCATAGAACTTCGGATGGCGAGTTCCACGCCGTCGGGCAGTTTGGCAGAAAGGAACAGCTGCATGCGCAACTGGTGCTGCCGGAGTCGTCCGAAGAGGTCATCCGTCGTCTCGTTCAGGATTTTGGTCTCACCCGCCCGGTTTCGGGTTTGTCGGCGGAGCCTGGACTCAGCGTGGTGATTCCGTACGCGGACAATCGCATAACAGCCGAGGGGATCAAGGGAATCGTCATTCGCGAGTACTTTCATCCCATACTCTCAGGTAATCTTCGAGTCCGCGTAAGCCATGGAATCGGAATGGACCGGCAAAGCGACGAAATTCACAGGGACAACATTTTTGATCACGCATCGGGGATCAGGTGGTCCGCAGGATCACGTGTGCTGGATCTTGCGAAGTGGTCAGTCGAGGATGGACCGCGGCATGCATACTTGCTGGCGGAGTCGCCCCCCGGCAAACCGCCCGTCTGGGATGAACAGTTGCTTCGGACCGACGATCCGGCATTCCAGGAGCTGTGCAGTCGTTTCCAGAAGGGAGAGCCGGTTGCCATCCGGGTTCCGCTTCGAGTCCAGCGAACCGGCGAGCGTCCTGAGAAGTGCGGGTTTGTCGTCTACCTCCAGCGCGATCTCACGGGACCGGGCTTCCGGCCGGTCTTCGTGCGCGGCTGCATCGTCGTGCCCAACGCGAAGCAGAGAGCCGTCAGGAATCAAAGTATCTTTGCGCTCGTCACGATCGAGGAAGGGCCGCTTGCCGTCATGCTCAGAGCCGCGGAGCCTCCGGCAAACACACATTGGTCAGAAGACACCGGCAACTTCATGGGCAGGTACGAGCACGGCAGCAAGACCATAAATTTCGTTATCGGGGCGCCGAAATTCCTCGCGGATGCTCTTTCAGATGCCCGTTCCGAGCGGGACTTGTATGTATGGGCCGACCTTTTTCCTCTGCCGTCCACCGAGGGCACTGAAGCAAACGAAGGTAGAAAGCGCAAAGGCGACAAGAAGACCGTTGAGCCGATAGACCCCCCTCCGCCGCGCCCCAAACCCTTCAAGATCGAACAAGTGAGCGGCGGGTTCACGGTCGCGAGGGACAACATCCAGTCGACGAAGCTCCCCGAAGCGGTCGAAGTCCGTGTTGCCTATGACACCAGCCGAGGGAACCCGTTCCAAAAGTATGATACGGCGGATTTCAGACTTGAGAAATTGAATCGTGACCATCGCGACATCGACCTGCAGGAATGTGCCGGCAATCGACTTGTTTTCCGGCCGGTGTCGGATGATTTCAAACTGCAGGTCTCGGGATTTGATGTGAATCGAGATGTCATTGTGAAGGTAAGCACGGTGGATTGAGAGCGCGTGGGTGATTCATGAGTACCGGAACACGGCGGTTTAATTTCACTCGCCGCAGGAAGCTCCTGCGCGAGGATATCGAAATCACGATTCATCAGAAGACTGTGGAGACGGATCCTCCCGAGTTTACCGCGGACATCAAACTGGAGAGATATGATCTGCCTCGAGATGCAAAAGTGTACGTCGAAGCGTACAGGCATGCATCGTGGAAGCGATTCGATTATGGCACCGTTGCCGCCATGCGCGCCCCCGACGATCGAGCTTTGCACGATTTCGGGAACGGCGATGACGTGCGATTCCGTGTGAAAGTCGTCGAAGCAGGCTCATCTGGTACGGCTGCCGCACGCATCGTTGCACAAGCCGATGGTATCAAGCCGAGGCAGGGTGGACCACACTGCTCCCTGCTCCCGCTTGATCCTGATCCGTCGCTGAGGGAAGAGGTGTGGAAGCTGGAGCTGGACGAAGCTGATGGCCCCATCATCAAGATCAGCACTCATCTGGTGCGCGACCGGCATGCGCTCGCTCGTTCACCAGCCTTCATGTCATTGGTACTTCCCGAAGTGGTTCGGAGGATCTTGAACTGGGCTTTGAACGACGGATTGCCGGAAGAAGATGACCGGGATTCTCCGAAGAGTAATTGGATCAGATTTGGATGCAAATTGCTTGGGCAGCACCGGCCGCCCGAGGAGATCGAAGACTCCGACAGGCGCGATGCTTGGATCGACCAGGTTGTGACGCAATTCTGCCGCAGGAATCAGCTCGATCGGGCATTTGCAAAGTGGTGGAATAACGGTGTCGCGCAGTGATCGCGAGGAGCCGAGCCATGTTGATGCGCATCAGGGTTTTCAAGGAGCAGGGTCTGTCAGCAATGGTCGGCTTCCTAAGTTCTTTTTACGATCGGCCGGATCGAATCGTGAAGTTCGAACAGGATCTGCTGCCTCTGCTGACCGATGCATCACTGACGTCAACCACGCCGAATGCAGTTCAGGTCGATCCCGATCGTACCTTTGCGAGACGATACGACATGGCGGAGTATCTCCATGGCCTGGTACCTCGTCTTGGATTGGCCGATCCGATCCGAGTCCCCGGGCTTTGGGCATGGCTTTCGCTTCTCTGGTTCGATCAGCTTGCTCCGATCACGAAGGGCGTGCGCAAGATTGGCGAGAATGCCAAGTGGCTGCCGGAGAGCGGGTGGAAGTACTACAGGCATCTGGTTCTGGGCGCATACTGGATCTATGCGGCAAATAGCGATCATCCGGAACGAGCGATGGCGTTGCTTCACAATCCGCCGCATACCCCCGGGGAGCTGGTCGGGCAGCTCGCGGCAACCCAGGATGTGGCACAGTCGAAGGCCGCAATAGGCGCCGCCACATCGCTCTACTTCGACATGGAAAAAGGCAGGCCCAAGAAAGGAGCTGGTGGCAGCGGTCCGGGAAGCCCGCGCCGCCTCAGAGCAGTAATCGATCAGTTTGACCGAACATTCGACTTGCAGTCTCTCACTGAGCAGCAGTTGCTGGCCCTTCTTCCCGCCGAGTTCAATCGATTCAACTCTCTCCGCAGCGGCAGTCGATGACTGTGCTTCGGGTATTTTGCCGGAATCGATCGATTGCGACATGATTCGAGAGCCTGACTGATACGTGTCGCCAACAGGTCGGTGTCACCGGTCTCGCATTGCCATACGACGAATGCACGCCATCCGAGCGAGCGCAGCCGACGTCGATTGCGTTGGTCCCTTCGTACGTTCTGAAGAAACTTGTTCTTCCAGAACGAGCGTCGGCTTTTCGGCGTATAGGCAAGTTGACACCCGGCGTGCCGGTGCCAGAAGCACCCATGTACGAACACGACCGCGCGATACTTCGGCAGTACGATGTCGGGTGTGCCCGGAAGCCTTCGGTCGTGAATGCGAAAGCGATAGCCGAGGCGGTGCAGCAGGCGTCGCACGATCAGCTCGGGCTGAGTGTCAGTACTCCTGATGCGGGACATGAGCGCACTGCGCGCGTCGCGTGAGAGCACGTCCATGAGATGCTCCAGTTATCTCCAACCTGAGGTGATGCCATTCCATACGATACCTGCAATTTCTCTGGCAAGCAGCGGGGGGACCGCATTGCCTACCTGTCGGTACTGCTCCGTTCGCGGACCCTCGAAGAAATAGTTGTCTGGGAATGTCTGGATGCGAGCCGCTTCGCGTACGGTCAGGCTTCGGCACTGCGAGGCATCAAAGTGGATGTAGTAGTGTCCGTCTTTGGAGATGTGCGAGGTAATCGTGGTGGCCGGCTCGCCGCCCAGCTGCACGCGAAAGCGATCGTTGAACAATCCGGTTTTCAGCGCCCTGGATACATTCGTATGTGCCGGCAGCAGAGCCCGCGGGAAATCCGAAAGATCGGGCGAGTACTTTCGTGCATGACCGAACGAGGAGACGAACAGGTAGCGGTGAAGATCATCCGGTCGGTGCGATCGACTTTCGTGATTGCAGACACCGTCCAGCTTTCGATCGACGTACCACTCCGTCTCGAATCTCGGCTTCGCGTCGCATTGCACGAACCGACCGCCTCGATCGTTCCGCGGAATCGTTGCGCGTTCTACCGCTCTCCGGACCGCGGCTGCGACGTCGGATTGGCCGTTCGCTTCAGCGCATTCAAGCCACTCGGACCGGGATGCGGAAGCGACTGCCGTCTTCCACCGTTCCGGTGAATCCTTCTCCCGAGAAACACCGCTGCGAAGCCGGGGAAGGTCTCCTATTGCGTCTCGGCATGCGATCATGCGCCCATACGTCGGGAGGTGTCGACTAAGCCGCAGGTTGCTTCCGAACTCTGATTCAAGCACCCCAAGCACGATCAGCCTGTGCCGGGCCTGCGGGATGCCGTGCCGTTCGCTTTTGACAACGAATTGTCTTGCGTCAACGGGACTCCACTGAAGTGTATGGCTGTCGTTTCCATCGAGCGAAAGAGCAAACAGCCTGTATCGCAGCGTGCTGCCAGGAGGTCGTTGAAGATCTCGTGTGATTAGCTCGAAGATTCGTCGGCCGGTTTTCGTAGTTGCCGACAGCAAGCCCTGAACATTCTCCATGATGAAGACCGAAGGCGCATGCTTTGCCAGCAAACGAAGGTACTCTCTGTACAAAGTGTGCCGTTTGTCCTTGTAGAACGCAACGGGATCTTTGCCCAACATGCGAGCTCTTCCCACGAGCGAATACGCCTGGCACGGGGGGCCGCCAACCAGAACCCATGCTGGATGCTTCCGGCGCGGCCCGAGGGTCAGGCGGATTCGACGGTCAACTTCGTCCGCGATGGAAGGCCGGAGCTCCTCTCTCCAGGCTTCACTTCTGGCTCGCGCCGCTGCGGAATGATCGACCTCAAGAAGGTCTTCGCAGGTGGCGCCGGCCCAGCGTGATTCTCCACGAAGATATTCGTAATACGCGGAAGGTACGCATCCGGGATCGAACTGCCGAAAGAACGCTCGAAGCAAAAGCGTCCGATGCGCGTACTCGTCCATTTCGATCGAAAGCCGGATTCTGAAAGGTCTGCTTCCTTTCGGGGATTCAAACGCGGCGAATCCCTCGCCGAGCCCTCCGGGGCCAGCGAATATATCCACCACTGGAACTATATCCGTCATATGCAATTGCTTGATCTGCAACGGTTGTGCCATGCTCGAGTTGTTGACACGGCGACGAAAGCTCCATCCGTCTCTACCCCACCCTCACCTCCAGCGCCGTTCCCTCTTCGTCGAATACCGCCCGCGGCATCGTGTTCCTGCACGCCGCCGGGATCAGCATCGTCGTCCCCGCGCCGAACCGACTCGGCACGAACGCGCCGATCCCGCTCTCGATCCGGCCGCTGCCGCGCAGGCACATCCACACCACCGGCGCATCGGTCATCTCGATGGTCACTGCCCGGCCGCGGGCCGCTCGGATCTCATCCACCCCGTAGAACTCGTTCCGCGCCAGCACGGTTCGCTCTTTCCCGTCGCTTCGCGAGACCGGCAGCGGTGCTCCGCTGAAATCGATGCACTCCAGCGCCTCTTCGATGTGCAGCTTGCGATTCGTCCGCCCCCAGTCGTACACGCGGAACGTCGTATCGCTCGGCGTCTGCACCTCGGCCACCAGCACGCCCGCCCCCAGGGCGTGGCAGGTTCCGCTGGGCAGATGATGAAAATCTCCCGGCACCGCCGGCACCGCGATGAGGTCGTCCACCACCGTGTTGTCCGCGATGTGAGCCGCGAACGCCTCCCTCGTCACACCGCGCTTCACACCCTTGTAGATCATCGGCGGTTTTCCCTGCACAGGCTCCGCCGCGACCACGTACCAGCTCTCCGTCTTGAGATGCGCGCCCGGATGCGCCGCCGCGTACGCCGGCGAAGGATGCACCTGCACGCTGAGGTTCTCGCGCGCATCGAGATACTTGACCAGCAGCGGAAACCCGCCGTCTCTGCTCAGCCGGGCGAGTCCCATCAGGTTCGGCCCCATCGCCCGGATGGCTTCATCCAGCGTCATGCCGCGCATCGAGCCGTTGACGATCCTGGAATGCTCGGCGTCGCCCCCTCCGCCCTCGATGCTTGTCGCGCCGAGGTCCGCGACTTCCCATGATTCTCCGACCTGCACGCCGTCCGGCAGCATCTTGCCGAGGGCCGCGAGCCTCCGACCTCCCCACACCTTCTCCTTGAGAATCGGCTCGAACACAAGCGGGTATGCGTTCATGGCACTTCCATCGAGCGGAGCACGCACCCTGCTTGACTCGACCTCGAACGCTCGTGCGCAGCGGCAATGCTCCCTCTTCCTGCCATCGCCCGCATGCCGCCCGCCCCGCATTCGTCGCGATCGCATTCACACGGACCGCGCATCCGCCGCGACTCCTTCCGTCGCCTCTTTCCCCGCGTCGAGCACCGGCCGTTCCCATTGCACGCTCGGGAACGCCATCCCAGTAATCAGACTCTCGAACACCACCTGCCCGTTCACCACGCCCTGCACTTCGGAGATGAACCGCTTGATGTTGTACTTCACGCAGCGGCACAGCAGGTAGAAGTCGTCGCCCGGCACGACCATCCCGCGGAACACGGTGTTCTCGATCCGCGTGAATCCCGCGAACCACCTCGCCGCGCTCCGTTTGTAGTACATCAGGCTGGCGAGCTGCGCGCCCGCTTCGATCATGAGCACGCCCGGCATCAGCGGGAACCCGGGAATATGGCCGGAGACCCAGAACTCGTCATCGCGGATGCGCTTGACGGCCACACCCAAGTCGCAGGTGCTGTCCATCCACAGCACTTCATCCAGCATGAGCATCACCCCCCGATGAGGGATGACCTGCTCAATGTCCGCGCGCCGCATGAGCGGCGTCGTCACCTTGAGTGTCGCGAGGTCAATAAACGGTTCGGTCACCGGCATCGCGCAGATCCTTCTCCCGCCGCGGGCGTCGGCTCGGCGGACGCCGTACACCCATGGTCCGCGCGCCGGCCTCCCCGGATCATTCCTCGCTTTCGCCCCGCATGCCCAGAATTCTCACGCGCACTTCCTGTGCGGCGTTCTTGATCTCCTGCATCTGCTTGCGGACGCGGGTGCCCGCTGCCTTGTTGCCCCCCTCCGCCTTCCGAATGTCCTCCTCCGCCTCTTGGACCAGCCTCTTGAGCTTTTCGTATTCCTCCACAGGAGGTCTCCTTGTGGTTCGAGGTTCCGGTTCGCAGGCCGCGGCCGTCTGCACCGCGGGACGCGTCATCTTGGCCATTTCAACGCCTTTGGCAAGTTCGCCTCTGGCCATTCACGTCCCAAAACGCGGTTTCTGACCACAAAATCAGGTGTCGGTTAGGTGTGCGTGACGTCCCGGCAAGCCCGCGAAGACCGGTCAATCGATCACCGGCCCGGAACCAGCAGGACCGAACCGGATCGCATTCTTCCCCATCCGCTTGGACTCGCCCAGCAGCCGGTCCGCATGTTCGATGAGGGCCTCCGCGTCTGCACCGTCCCACGGGAACGTCGCCATCCCCCCGGAAATCGCCAGCGAACCAGCGGCCTCCGCCCCCAGCTTGGGGAACTGATGGCGCCTCACCTTCTCCTGGAATCGCTCGGCGATGCTGTAGATCGACGTGGGATGTTTGCTCCCCGGGTCGCGCGGGCCTTCAGGTTCGTAGAACACCACCGCGAACTCATCGCCGCCGATGCGGCACACCCTGTCGCACGGCCGGACGGTCGTCTTCATCAGACGCACGGTCTCCACGAGCACTTCGTCACCCGCCGAATGGCCGTAGTGGTCGTTGAAGTGCTTGAAGTCATCGATATCGAAAAGCAGAAGCGTCAAATCGTGTCTGTGTCGCCGGGCATCTTCGATCGCCGCAGGAAGGAACCGGTCGAAGTACCGGCGGTTCCATGCGCCCGTGAGCGGGTCCGTGAAGGCCGCCCGCCGAAGCTGTACGTGCTGCTCGCGCAGGGCCAGCCACTGCGCCATCCATGCCGCGCATGCCGAGAGCGTCGCCGGGTCCGTAGACCTGCTTGCGAGGAAGCCGAAAGCCCGCCCGCGGTGAACGACCGCAGCTTTGTGCTCATCATGCTCGCCTTCGGCTGCATCCGGACCAATCCAGCGAATGTCCGGCCCGAGGGATGCATGCAGCCTGCGAAGGCACGCGGCTTGAACGTCACCTCCGGTGAGCAATGCCCGCACAACCCCGGTATCAGCCTGCAAAAGGGCCTGCTCCGTCGTTCCGGCGGTCAACGGGCCAGTCGCGGGGTCGCCCCCTCCCGCGCCTTCGCACGCGCGATCTCGACCGGCCATCACATCGTCGCTCACCCCGAGCGTCGAAGCCCCGGGGTCATCCTGAGCGGCAAGTCGCGGACGATCCGCACTGAACAGCCCGCGCAACGTCTCCGCTCCGAGATCGGCCACCTCGATGGTGCCGTCAAGCAGCTTCGTCGCCCCGTTGAGCCAGCTCACCCCGTTCTCGGTCATGGCCACGATCCGCGCGCCGCTGTCCACTCGGCGCACGGAACGCACGAATCCGCCCACCGTTTCCGGCTCGATCGCACCCTTGCTCAGCACGATCACGGTCCGGACCCCTGCTTCGTTCGCGGGGGGAAGTCCCAGTTCTCCGAGAGCCTCGTGGCTGTTCTGCGCCTTCACCACGCGCGTCCGCGCATCGCGGCGCAGCCTTTGTGCGGTCACCGCGCGCGCAAGCCCACTTCCGACCAGGATCACCCGCAGATCCTGCATCGCTCCTCCCCCGTCTTTCGATTCCGCACCGCTCATCCGGGCGAACGCTCCCGTTCTCGTCTCGTCGTCACGTGGTCCTGTGTCCCTGCGGGCCTGTGCACCACAACCTCCTACACGGCCTCCTCCGGCGGCGGAGAGTCGCTCAGCAGCATGCGCAGCTCTTCGTCCGTCAATGCCGCAAGCCCGCCTCGACCGCTTTCCAGCCTCGACTCCCGACCCGTCGCTCCCTCCAGCCCCGCCTCGGGCACTCGAAGCGAATTCTCCAATTGGGCTTTGGGCTCAGTCAAAGGAATCGAGTGATCTTCCGTCAGTCGCAGCGGTGGACGGGATGGCGAACGCCCGCCCGCCGCGAGTTCGCCGAGCTGTCCCACGTGCCGGGTCATCGTTCTCGATGACACGCCGACATCGGGTTTGCCGACGTCGCTCGCCTTGCCCAGCTTGACGTTCGGCGGCCCCATTCGTTCCCCGGAACTCCCCGCCGATTCCGGTGATGCGATCTCCCAGGGCTGAAGCCGCGGCCGCAGGGCCGACGCGAACCTCCACCGGGTCGCACCCGGCACAAACTTGGCCGCCGCCAGCGCGAGTTCCTCCGCGCCAGGGATGTTCTGCGGCTCCACGAACAACAGGATCATCGGCGTCGCCTCGCCCGCCTGCGCGCTGCGCGGACGCGACCGCGCCCAGAGCACCAGCTCCGCCATCGCTTCGTGCGTGCTTTCGTGAACGCTCACGACCAGCCGTTTCCGGCCCAGCTCTTCCATCAGTTCCGCCGGCGGACCCGCCTCGGCTTGAGCGCCGCCCCGGCGCGACCACACCAGCACGCACCGCCCCCGCGCGACTCTGCCCGATCCAGCCTCCGCATCGGCGCCGGCGATGCTCATCTCTTCAGTCTAACCCGGGAACGTTCCTCCCGCAGCGCCGAAAGGGCCTTTCATCAGTTCAGCGGCGACCCGCGACGCTCCGTCGGCCGGTCCTAGCCCGAGAATCGAGGCTCGCATCGCCTCGCGACGTGCGTCGTCCCGGATCAGCCCGGCCAGCGCTTCCCGGTGCGCCGCCATGTTCCGACTCGCTTCCACGTGGTCGCGCGCCATCACGGCCCCGCCGCAGTCGGCAAGCACCTTCGCATTCAGCCGCTGATGTTCATCCTTGTGATACGGGTAGGGGAGCAGCAGCGCCGGAACCGCGTTCGCCCAGATCTCCGCCACCGCTCCCGCCCCGCAGCGGCTGACCGCAAGGTCCGCAGCGCCCCACGCGCTCGCCATGTCGTCCAGAAACTTCTCCACGCGCGCCGGAACTCCCGCCCGCCGATATGCGTCGCACGCGGCAATATCCCCCCGTTCGCCCGTCTGGTGAATGATCTGCCAGCCCCGTTCGCGCAGAAGGTTCGCTTCCGCCTCCGCGAACGCTGTGACGAACTCATTGAGCGACCGGGCGCCCTGACTTCCTCCCGTCACCAGCAGCGTTTTTCGCGACGGATCAAGCCCGAACGCTGCGCGGCAGGCCGCCGCCGGACGGCTCGCCTTGGCCGCCGCCCGGACAATGGGGGGGATCCGACGCCAGTGCGCAGGCATCCTGCCTTCCGCCGACGTGAAGCAGACGCGCGCGTGGCGCGCAATCCAGCGGTTCGCCAGTCCGGGGGCCGCGTCCAGGTTCACCAGCGCGACGGCCACCCGCTCGCATCGCGCCGCCTGCACCACCGGCGCCGCCACGAATCCCCCCATTGCAATGACCCAGCTCGGGCGAACATCCCGCAGCACCGCGCGCGCGCTGCGAACACTCACCCCCCACGAACGCAGAAACGGAATCAGCCGCCGCGGCGACATTCCAAAAGGACGCGCCGGGATCGGTCGGTACTCCGCGGCGTTTGCCGACAGGATCTGCGCATCCAGCGGGCGATCCGAGCACACGAATACGCATCGAGTCTCCGCCTCGGCCTCGCGCAGCGATTCGCAGATGGCCAGACCGGGGAACAAGTGTCCCCCCGTTCCGCCTCCGGCGAAAACGACGGTCCGGGCGCTCATGCCGCAGCGCCGGCCCCGAGCATGGCCGCCCGGGGAAGCGGCGCGGATGCAGGGCTGCCGGTCCCCTCGAGCGCCGGCCCGCGTGCATCCGCCAGTCGGTCCATCGCGATCAGCAGGCCGAGCGAACCCGCAGTGAGAATCCACCCTGTCCCGCCGGCCGAAAGCAGCGGAAGAGCGATCCCCTTGGTCGGCGCCAGGCCCGTCACCACGAAGAGATTGATCAGCGCTTGCAGCGTGAGCGTCACGATAATGCCCAGCGATGTCAGCCGCAGGAACGGGCTGGTCTGACGGCGCGTGATCGCCCATCCGCACGCCAGCAGCGCCAGGTACAGCGCGATGACCAGCGCCGCGCCCGCAAGCCCGAGTTCCTCGCAGATCACGGCGAAAAGAAAGTCGTTGCGATCCTCCGGGAGGTATCCGAACTTCTGCAGCCCGAAGCCCAGACCCCGGCCCCAGCCGCCGCCGTTCGCCACCGCCACCAGCGACTGGATCATGTGGTACCCCGTTCCGTCCGGATCGGAATAGGGATCCCAGAACGTGATCAGCCTCGTCATGCGGTAAGGACTGGTGATGATCGCCGCCGCGAAGCCCAGCAGCAGCAGGGGCGCGAACATCAGAAAGTGAACCACGCGCGCGCCCGCCGCGATCAGCAGCAGCGATCCCGACGCCGCCACCAGCACGCCCGTTCCCAGGTCCTCAAGCGTGATCAGTCCGGCGACCGCTACGAGAGCCGCCAGCGCCGGCAGCAGCCCCCTCTGGAAGTCCCGCATCACCGCCACCCGCGTCGCGCCGTACCACGCCAGCACCAGGATCATTCCCCACTTGGCGATCTCCGACGGCTGCATGCTGAACCCGCTGCCCGGAATCCCCACCCATCGCCGCGCTCCGTTGACCTCGCGTCCGATCCCCGGCACGTACACCAGTGCGAGCAGCACGAGCATCAGGGGCAGCAGCAGCGGGACCCAGGTCGGGGCCGTGGGCACGCACCCCGTGCCGTTCCCCGCAGCCTTTCGCCTCGCTCCGAGCTTCGCCAGCGGCAACCGGGAAGCAGCCAGCATCACAATGACGGCCACCGCCATGTACGCCGACGACCGCGAGAACAGGATGGTCTGAAGGGTGACGGCGCTCTGCCCGTCCACGCTCAGGCCCGCCGAGTTCACCATCACCACGCCGATGCACAGCAGGCTCAGGGCGCAAAGGAATATCGCGTCGCCGGCTCGTGGCATGCATCTGCTATCGACGAAACCGCGTTCCCGTGCTCAAAACCCGCGATTGTGCCTCGCGCGCGGGTCCGCACCGCCTCGCCTTCCGCTGACCGCCCGAGCGCTTCAATCTTCCGGCACGTACCGCACGATCGCCGGAGTGTCCCCGGGTCGCGTCCAGCGCGCCGTGCGCCCGCGCGGCTCAAGGGCGCTTGTCATGTGCTCCAGATACACCATCAGCGCCTCCCGGCTGAACCGGGAGAGGTACTCCGTCCCCGCCGTGGGATTCAGCGCCTGAATCCGTTCGATGAGCTGCTCCGCGGTCAGAATGCCGCCGGACTCCTGCGCGCCCGTGCGCGTCGCCATGAGGGATGGGGACTCGGTCACCATGCTCGGACTCCTTGTTGTTCCATTGCACCTGCGGGCAGAGTGGATCGGATGCCGGGCCGACACATCCCCATCGTGTAACCACAACGGACGCTAGCCCTCTTGTGGTCCCATCCCCCGTTCCTTCCTCAACCTTCGCACGCAGACGGGCGAAGCCCCCCGGTCCGGCACATCGCATCGCCTCTCTCTTGTGGTGCGTTATCGGGCTTCTTCGACCCTGCCTCACCGCTACACTGCGCCCATGCGAGCCGTCGTGATTGAAAGACAGGCCCCGTCTGGCGCCGCCGTTTCGCCCAACATCCGCGCGGTAAACGACTGGCCCGACCTCGACAAGCCGGGTCCGGGTCAGGTGGTCATCCGCACGCTTGCCTCCGCGCTCAACCACATGGACATCTGGGTCGGCCTCGGCATCCCCGGCGTCGATCTCACGTACCCGCGCGTCAGCGGCTGCGACGCCTGCGGCCAAGTGGAATCGGTCGGCCCCGGCGTGGATCCCGCTTGGGTCGGCCGGCGCGTGATCCTCAACGCCGCGTACGAGCTGCCGCGCGCCGTGCGCCCCGGCGACCCGCCCGGCTCCACGCTCCTCCCCGACCTCGAACTCATCGGCGAGCACACCCACGGCATGCACCGCGAGCGCTTCCTCGCCCCGGTCACCAATCTCGCCGTCGTCGGCGACAACGCCGATCCTCATGCCGCCGCCGCCTTCGGCCTCGTGACCCTCACCGCGTATTCCATGATGGTCACCAAGGGCCGTTTGCGCCCGGGTCAATCCGTGCTGATCACAGGCATCGGCGGCGGCGTTTCAACCGCTGCGCTCGCCATCGCCAAGTGGATGGGCTGCCCCGTCTGCGTCACCAGCAGGCACCAGTGGAAGCTCGACCGCGCCCGCGCGCTCGGCGCGGACCATGCGATCCTCGACGGCGGCAAGGATCACGATTGGTCCAGGGATGTCCGGGCATGGACCTCCAAGCGCGGCGTGGACATGGCCGTGGACACTGTCGGCAAGCCGACGCATCTCAAATGCATCAAGTCCCTGGCCCGAGGCGGCGCGTTCGTCACCGCCGGAAACACGGGCGGCCCCATCGTCGAAACCGATCAGGCCCGAATCTTCTGGAACCAGCTCCGCGTCCTCGGCTCGACCATGGGCACCAACGACGAGTTCCGCGAAATCGCGGCCCTCTTCCGCGCCGGCCACCTCAAGCCCGTGATCGACAGGGTCTTCCCCTGGCGCGAAGCCCCGGCCGCATGGGAACGCCTCGAGAAGGCCGAGCAGTTCGGCAAGATCGTGCTGGATTGGGTATAGCCATGCGCCTCGGTATCGCGACCTCCGTGCCTCCGCGGTGAGTCCCTGAAGGAGCAAACCATCGTGTCGATACTCGCCGGAAAAACCGGACTCATCATCGGCGTCGCCAACGAACGTTCCTACGCAACCGCGATTGCCGCGTCCATCATGAAGTTCGGCGGCCGTTGCGCGTTCACCCATCTCCCCGGCGAAAAGAACGAACGCCGAACCCGCCGCGGCATCGAGGCCGCCTGCGCCGAGGCCGGCGTCCCCGCCGAACAAATCTGGCTCCGTCCGTGCGACGCCGGCAAGGATGAAGACCTCGACGCCGTCTTCGCCGCCTACGCCTCCGACTTCAAGCGTTTGGACTTTCTCGTGCACTCCATCGCCTTCGCAGATCGCGAATGGCTCGCGCCCGGCCGGTTCATCGACACACCGCGCGCCGCCTATCTCTCCGCCATAGACATCAGCGCCTACACCCTCGCCGCAATGGCCCGCCGCGCACGCCCGCTGATGGCCGATTCCGGCGGCGGCTCCATCCTCGCCATGAGCTACTACGGCAGCGAAAAGGTCGTCCCCGGCTACAACGTGATGGGCGTCGCAAAGGCCGCACTCGAATCCACGGCCCGCTACCTCGCGGCCGAACTCGGCGCCCAGAACATCCGCGTCAACACCATCTCCGGCGGCCCGCTCCGCACCCTCGCCGCCTCCGCCGTGGGAGGCATCGACAAGATGCTCGAAGAGACGCCCAAGCACGCGCCGCTTCGTCGCAACATCGAAGCCCGCGAAGTCGGCGACACCGCCGCGTTCCTCATCAGCGACCTCTCCAGCGGCATCACCGGCGAGAACATCTACGTCGATTGCGGCGTCAACATCATCGGCGCCGCGCCGGAGCACGCCTGAACAGCCTCTCGCGCCGGATCTTTCCACTCGCTGCTCCCCCTTCCCCAAGGTTGGGGGGGTGGGGGGGTATTTCATGGAGATTCTGTCTCAACTCGCCTGGGGACCGGACCGATGCAACACCGGTCACGGATCTCGCACCTTCTCCCGACCACGGTCCATGAACCCGGCCAACGCAAAGATCGTGCAGGACCACTTCGCCGAAATCTCGCCCCGGCGAAGCGAACTCGCGCAGGTCTTTTACGACTTGCTCTTCGAGCGTGCGCCGGCCGTCCGCTCGCTCTTTCCCAGCGACATGACGACCCAGAGGGCGGCTCTCACGGCGATGCTGCTCAGGACCGTGGACATGCTCCGCGATCCCGTCGGCCTCGCGCCGATGCTCCGTGCTTCCGGAGCGCGCCACGTCGTCTACGGCGCCCGTGAAGAACACTACCCAGTCGTCTGCGACACGTTGATCGCCGCGCTCGCAAAGATCTCCGGCGATTCATGGTCCGACTCCATCGAGACCGCGTGGCGCGAAGCGCTGGAGTTCGTGAGCGCGGAAATGATCCGCGGCGCGGCAGAGGCGAAGATGAACGATCGTTGGGTACGCGCTGCCAGACCGCCCTCAGCCGACCAGCGGCAGCGTTCGGTTCAGCACGTCCAGCGCCGCCTGCAGATACCTCGGGTGCCCTTCCTGTTTGAGAAACGCCGGGATGGTCGCCGCCATCAGCACACGTCGCACGTTCGCCAGCATCTGGTAGTCATCCGACGTATCCAGCCCCAGCGCGCGCCGCGCCTTGGCAATCAACGACACCGGCTTCGCGCCGTCCAGCGCCTCCGGCTTCGCCCAGTAGATGCGCTCCAGATACACCGCATCCTCGATCCAGTGGCCGGGATGCACCTCCGCGAAATCCAGCAGCACCTCGCCCGGCGGTCCCCACGCCGAACCTTCCGGCCGACGCATCAGGTTCCCCGCGTGCAGATCGCCGTGGCACCATGCGTTGATTTCCCGAGTGTTCCAGACCGCCAGCAGCTTCGGCAGCTTCTTCATCACCAGCTTGATGTCCTGCGCCCACACCTGCTCCGCCGCGGGATGATTCGTCCGCAGCGACTCGCGCGCTCGCTCCAGCTGCTGTTCCCAGTTCACTTCCGGCGGTGCGGGCCGGTCCGGCCATGCTTCTCCCGTCGCCTTGTAGAAGCCGGCCGCGGCATGCGCAAGGTCCTCGAACACCTGCTTGTGCAGGTGTGCCGCCAGCGGATTACCCGGCACCCGCTCCATGATCAGCCATGCCAAATCCCAGCCGCCAATCTCGGTGCCGTGCAGCGCGATCCGCGGCGTGGGGCTGCCGTCGCGCCCAGCCAGCGTGCTCACGACGCGGTGCTCCATCGGCCCCACCGGAATCTTGATGACGACATCGCGCGTCGCGCCGTTCTCGCCGAACTTGGCGTACGCAGTCGCGGCGCCGCCGCGCTGCCAATCCGTCCTGAACCATCGGATGTCCGACAGGCGCCCCTCGCAGACTTCCTTCAGGGCCGGCTCGAGTTGCCGGCCGAGGTCGTGTCCTGCCATCAGGCCTGAGAGCGGTTCGGCGCCACCCATCAGGCCGGGTCCTCCTGCGCGGGGCAGATCATCACCTGCACAGTACCGCCTGAACCGCCTCGTGTCGATTGCCTCCGCCGGAGAATCGTGCGATTCGCGCCGCGCCCGTTCGAATCCGCAGGCGGCCTCGCCCCGTTGGTAGCCTGTTCGTCATGCCACGCCACAGGTATGACCTGCTCGCTCTGGACCTGGACGGCACGCTCTACGGCCCGGATGGCAGGGTGTCCCCCGCCAATGCCGCGGCCGTACGCGCCGCACGCGAGGCCGGCATCGAGGTCGTCATCTGCACCGGTCGAGGCATCGCCGAATCCAAGACCGCCATCGCCGCGACGGACTCCCATATCCCAGCCAAGGGAAGGCAAGTCGCCCCGATCGTCGTCGCGGGCGGCGCGATGGTCGCGGACGCGGCCAGCGGACGCACGCTCCATCGCTGGCCCATGAATGCCGGGCTTGTACGTCGGTTGTGCGACCACTTCGCCCGGCGCGGCCGAGCACCCCTGATCCTCAAGGACCGCGACGCCGCCGGGTTCGACTACCTCGTGGTCAACTCGGGTCCGCTCGAACCGCCGATCCAGTGGTGGTTCTCGGTAATGAACGTCGAAGTGAAGTTCGTCGATCACGTGGATCAGGATCAGCACCCCGAGCACACCGTTCGCGTCGCCTTCGCAGCCGTCACGCCCGTAATGCTGGAGCTTGCGGCCAGCGTCAGCGCCGAGTTCGGGCACGAGACGATGCTCCAGCACTTCGCGGCCGTGACGGGTGTGAAGCAGCGGGCCGAGGAGCGCGCGGCGCGAAAGCGTGCCGTGCATGCCGGCGTCACCATGCCGCGAGATGCGAAACTCGAGGCCGATCTTTCGTCCGACGATTCAGGCCCGCACGGCGTCAAGGATGAGAATGTCCAGCTCCTCGAAGTCTTCGACCGTCAGGTGAGCAAGTGGACGGCGATTCGCCGGCTTGCCGCCGAGCAGGGCATAGCGCCCGAGCGGATCGCGGCCGTCGGGGATGAAGTGAACGACGTCGCGCTCATCGAGGGGGTGTCGATGGGCGGCGGGCTGGGAATCGCGATGGGGAATGCCGTGCCGGCGGTGAAAAAGGCCGCCAAACGCGAGACGAAGTCCTATGCCGAAGACGGAGTCGCGCACGCGATCGACAGGATTCTGAGCGGGGAGTGGTGACGCCGCACACGCCACGCCTCTGCCGCGTTTCCCGCAACGCTTGCTCCTCCGCGCAGTCATGCGTCCAAGCTGTATGCGTCTGCCTCGCTCGCGGCTCGCCGCTCACGCTCGCAAGTCGAGTTGTCCTGTGCCTTGCCCGCCCCCCTCCACACACGCCCCCTTGCGCTCGCGGCCTTGCACAACAAAGCGCACCGCGAATACTTCTCTTCTTCTCCTTCCTTCTTCTTCTTCTTCTTCTTCTTCTTCTACATCATCTTCAACTGCTTCCGCTCCTTCGCCCCGCAGGGGCGCACGACTGTTGCCGGGGGCGAAGTCCGCCTTTGGCGGACAAGCCCCTGGTCAGCAATCCGCAGTCAGACCTTTCTCTTCTCCCTCTCCCTCTTCTCCCGCGGCCGCACGCCGGGGCTACGTCCGCTCCATCTCCTCCGCTCCTCTTCATCGGGCGGGCGGGAGGCGTGCGGCCGCGCGCCCTACCCGCCGCACCGCTTCTTTCCCTCAACACCCCTCATCACTCGCGCACACTCAAGCCCACATCTCTGCACAAACCTGCTGCTACCCACACTCTCTTCGCCCCGCAGGGGCGAACGACTGTTGCCGGGGGCGAAGTCCGCCACCGGCGGACAAGCCCCCGGTCAGCGATCCGCAGTTAGACCTTCCTCTTCTCCCGCGGCCGCACGCCGGGGCTACGTCCGCTCCATCTCCTCCGCTCCTCTTCATCGGGCGGGCGGGAGGCGTGCGGCCGCGTGCTCCCTCCCCCCTGATCCCACGCACCCACTTCCGGAATTTTTCCCCCGCATTTCCGCCCAACCGCGCCCCGATCGACCGATTTGATTCGACATTGTATGTCGATGCGCTTCTTCCATCTTGCTTTCACTTCTCCGCGGGGTACCGTTTGCCCCGCATGGTCACGCTCGCAAGCGACAACCACGCCGCATCCCGCACCGGCCCGCACGCCGCCGCGCCCCTTCCCCCGCTCGACCCCGCCGATTCCGACCGCCTCGACCTCTTCATCGCCTGCGACCTCGACCTCCGCGCCCTCGCCGAGCACACGGGCGAGTCTTTCTCCCGCATCCTCGCCTGGACGTCCTCGCCCCTCATCCGCGCGTACCTGGACTCCTTCGAGGAGATCGAGCGCCGCTCGCTCCGCGTCCGCCGCGACCGCGCCCTGTGCATCGCCCTCGACGCCCTCGAGGACCTGACGACCACCTCCGACGACCCCATCGAGCGCCGCCGCGCCGCTTCGTCGATCGTCCGCCTCATCACCCACCGCCCGCAATCGTCCTCCTCGCGGCAAAGCGCGAGCGAACCCTCGGGCGACCCCTCCCCCTCGCCGACCGGCGGAGCGGGCAAGGCCTCAGCCCGGCGAAACGGCTTGACGGAGAACATTCCTCCCCCGAGCGATGCTTTCGCTGCGCAAGCCTCTTCGGATACGGCCTGCGCGTCGGCAACGCGCGACCTCGATCAGGCATCCTCTCGCCCGCAGAGCGAACATTCCTCGCCGGAATCGCCGCGGTGCAGCGCGAGCCGGCCCCTGGATGGCGAGCGTTCTTCGTTGAAGCCGCACCCCGAAGGTGCGCGCGAGTGCTCGCCGGCCGATCCTGATTCCTCTTGACGCACCCGGGGCCGGAAACGGCCCGCCGGCATCACTTGTTATCGGAACTCCCGCTCTCCGTGCACAGGCAAAAAAACTCGGCAAAGACCTTTGACTCGAGCATCGGCGCGTGTAGGTTCTTCGCCAGAGGAATCTCCTCGGCGCGCACTGCGCCCCGGGGGGGAAGCAAGCAACGTCACCTGTGCAAGTTGAGAAATAGAGGAGAAGTTTCATGCGTGCGAATGTGTTGGTGCGCGCGGCCCTCGCGGGGGGTGCGCTGGCTGTCGTCTGCGGTTCGGCGTCCGCTGCGCTCATTCAGCAGGGCGTCTACCGCCTGCACAATCACCCGGACGGCAACGCCAATCCGCCTCCCTACGGCGCCAAGCTCAACGAGCTGTACGACGCCACGGGGAATCTCGACGTCTTCACGTTCAACTTCGACGATCCGCAGTCGGAGATGTACCTGGAGTACACGGGCACCACGATCCATATCTACGGCGTGGCCCTCGGCGGACGCGATCTCGGCAGCTCCTACGCGAACGATCAGTACCTCGGCCTGTATACCTTCGACTTCACCTACATGTGGGGCGTCGGGCTGGCGCCCGGCGATGACGACCTGCTCGTCGAGCTTCCCGAGTCGCGCTACAACTACGGCACGGTCCTGACGCCGCTCGGCGATCTCGTCGGACTCCGCGACGGCCACTACAACGGCGATCAGCCCGACTTCCGTTTCGGCGACGAGGACGACGACCTCGGCCACCGCGGTTTCCCGGGACTGTCCGGCTGGGGCTGGCTCTTCAAGGCCCTGCCCGGAGAACCGTACACCTACACCCAGGACTCCGATTGGATTTTCACCGCTGAGTTCATCCCGACGCCGGGCAGCCTGACCCTGCTGCTCTCCGCCGGAGTCGTGATGGGGAGGAGGCGCCGGTAACGGCGAAGCGCCCCGAGGCGCACGAGGGGGATAATGAAGACGCGTCCGCAATCACGCGGCGGACGCGTTCTTCATTGCGCGACGATTGCAGGTACGCTCGCCCCCGCCGTGCAGACGCTCACGCACATCAGGACGCTGCTGGAGTCCCGCGGGCTTTCTCCCAGAAAGTCCCTCGGCCAGAACTTTCTCACCGACCAGAACCTGCTGCGGAAACTGGTCGATGCCTCGCGCGTCGCGCCCGGCGACATCGTGCTCGAAATCGGTCCAGGCACGGGTGTGCTGACACAGGAGCTTCTGGCCCGCGGCTGCTCGGTCGTTGCCTGCGAGCTGGACCCGGGACTTGCCGAGTTGATCCGCGACACGTTCGCCGATGCGATCCGTGACGGCCGGCTCACGCTCATCGAGGGCGACTGCCTCGTCGGCAAGAGCGACCTGAACCCCGGCATCACCGCCTCGCTTGCCCGTCTGGGCGCATCCCGGCGCGGATTCCGCCTGGTCGCCAACTTGCCCTACGGGGTCGCCAGTCCGCTCATCGTCGTCCTTCTCACCCTGCCGGACCGCTCCTGCCGCGGCGTGTACGCCACCATCCAGCGCGAAGTCGCGGACCGTCTGCGCGCTCGCCCCGGTTCCAGCGAGTACGGCGAACTGTCCGTGCTGGTGGGGGCGATGGCGGAGGTGTCGCGCATCGCCGTGGCGCCGCCGGAGTGCTTCTGGCCTCGCCCGAAGGTCACGAGCGAGATGGTCTCGATCCTCCCGCGCGAACACCCCTTGACGTCCGATCCGCGCGATCTCGCGCGCATCTGTCGCGTGCTCTTTACAAAGCGACGGAAGCAGCTCGGCACCATCCTCGGCAGGCAGTCCGAGCTTCCGGAAGGGATCGACGCTTCGATGCGCCCCGGGGATTTGAGCATCGAGCAGCTCGAAGCGCTGGCGCGGTCCTGCGCACGCTCGATCGAAGGGCAGGAGCACGCACGGTGAGCGCGAGGCGGCGACGGGTATACTGCACGCCATGCGGATCGGGATCATCGGCGGGTCGGGCATCGGCGAACGGCTCATCGACCAGATGGACGCCCGTCACTTCCGGCGGGTGATGCCCGAGACGCCCTTCGGCCATCCGAGCGCGCCGATCGTCGTGGGAACCTACAAACCTCCGCTTGGTCCGCCGATCGAGCTGGCGATGCTCAAGCGCCACGGCGAAGGGCACACCATTCCGCCGCACAAGGTGCCCTCGCGGGCCAACATCTTCGCGATGAAGCTGCTGGGTGTGACGCACATCGTTGCCACCGGCGCGGTCGGCTCACTGTGCGAGGAGATACGCCCCGGCGAGATCGTCGTGTGCGATCAGATCATCGATCGAACAGTCAGCCGCCCGCGGACGTTCTTCGACTCCGCGGCCGTGCACGTCGAGTTCGCCGAGCCGTTCTGCGCGGTTACCCGGGAGTGGCTGCTGGAAGCGGGAGCGAAGCAGCAGTTCAAGGTGCATGCATGCGCGACCTACATCGCGATGGAAGGCCCGGCGTTCTCCACTCGGGCCGAGTCCACCATGCACCGAAACCTGGGCGGTCACGTGGTGGGCATGACCGCCATGCCCGAAGCGCGCCTCGCGCGCGAGGCGGAGATCGCCTATGCGCTGGTCGCGCTGCCCACGGACTACGACTGCTGGAAGGACCGACCCCGTCCGCCGGACGAGCAGACTCTCCTGGCGGAGATCCTGAGCAACGTCAAGAAGGTGGGCGATGCGGCGTTCGCCCTCATCGAGACGGCGCTCGCGGATGTCTCGCGGATCGCCGGGCAGCCCAGCCCGGCGCATGATGCCCTGCGCCTGGCCATCTGGTCGGACAAGAACCGGATCAACAAGGAGGAAGTGCTGCGTCTGGCGCCGCTGTGGGGGCGGTACTTCGGCCTGCCGGCGCACGCCGTGATCTGAGCGATCAAAACGAAACGGGCACGCAACGGCGTGCCCGTTTTCCCGAGTTCTCTGCACTCGCCGCGTTTACTCAGCCCTGCTTGGCAGTGGCGCCGATCTTGCCCGCGACGACGGGTCCTTCCGCGACGATCTGCTCGGCGATCTCGCGCCGGTTGACGGGAACATCCCTGGGGAAATCGAAGGCGACGCGAACGCGGTCGTTGTTGATGCTGGTGATGCGAACGACCCCGATCGGATTCGCCGGGTCGCCGATCACGACTTCTTCCCCTTCCTTGCGCGTAAACACAAGCATGTGGACCTCCTGCCCATCAAGCGGCCGAGCCGATTCGATCCCACCGAAAGCAGTGTACCACCGGAGCCGCCGGCGTCGGTGAGAATTCCGCAAGGTCGTCGCGCGGTCCCAGCTTGGCGGAGTTCAAGACCCGACCGTTCGGCGAACAGACGCTGAGGCCGGTCGGAGACCCCCAGCCACACCCCGCAGGATGGTCAATCGACCGACACGACTTCGCGCACGGCGGGCACGTATTCCTTGAGGTTGCGCTCGACGCCCAGCCGCAGAGTCATGGCCGCCGAAGGGCACCCCACGCACGCGCCGTGCAGGCGTATGCGAACAACCCCGTCGGCGGACACGTCCACAAGCTCGATATCGCCGCCGTCGCTCTGGACAGAGGGGCGGATGGCTTCAATGACCTTCCGAACACGCTCGCGGGTGGAGGGCTGCGCATCGCCGGTGGGGGCTGGCGGCATGCTTCGGGTCGTCGCTGTCATATCAACCCTCCGGTCAGACTCATGGAAGTATACGGCGCGCTGCGAGCACGGACAACCATCGACTTCCGAGGGATTAGACTGAACCCCATGCAACGCAAGCCGACAGCCTGGTTGTTCGTGCCGGTCGCCGCCTGCTGCTTCGCGGGCTGCGCGTCGGGACCGGAGGAGATCGAGCGCCCCGCGATTGCGACGGCGCGCGATCCGCAGGCGACGGCCACCGCGCGCATCGAGGCCATCGGGCGCGTGTGGGATTCGGTGCAGAGCGGGGAGGCAGCGGCGGAATCGACGCGCGAGGCGCTGAAGTCGATCGCATGGTCGCGGTCGACCTACTGGACGATCCGTGCGGCGGCCATCGATGAACTGATGGAGGACGTCGAGCGCCGGCCGGACACCGCGAACATGCTGAGGCTCATGCTGCCCACGGAGCCGGACCCGAAGATCGTGGAGAAGGCGTGCGCGATGGCGAGCGCGCACGGCTGGAAGGAACTGGCGCCGGCGATCGTGCGGCGGTGGTCAAGACCGCTCGAGGGCAGGCCCGACGCGGAGCGGCCGGAGAACGCCGCGCTGGCGGCGCTGTTCCCCGAGCGGCCCGTGGCGGACAGCATCTTTGAAGTGTTCATCGAAGAGGGGCGCAGCGCGTCGGGCGAAGCGCTCACGGGACCGGAGGCGCTGCGCCGCGAGCGCGAACGTCTGGCGGCGTGGACGCTGCTTCAGCGCGTCGATCCCGGGCATGAACGCACAGCCAATCTCCTCGCGGGCGTGACGGACACGGGGGGCGATCCGCTCCTGGAGGCGCTCTCGGCCGGCGCGCGCGAGCTGCGACTCGTCCCCGGGACCGGCGAGCAGTTGGATTGGCTCAAGCGCCTGCGCGCGGCCGAAGGCGGAGCGCTGTGGCGCAGGAGCGCGGAGCTGGTCGCGCGACTGGACGGCGCGCAGGCGCGCGGGCTGGCGCTGCGGCACATGGGCGCGCTGCGCTGGGCGGATGCGCATCACTCGCCGTGGCTCGGCATGAGCACCGGGCAACTGCTGGAAGAAGCGGCGCAGGAGCTGAAGGGTCGGGAGCGCGTGGCCCGTGCCGCGGCCAGCGACTCGGGGCGCGACGAGCTGCTGGCGACGTGGAAAGACTCGCTGTGCTGGGGCGACGCCCTGCTCCTCCTCGTGGCGCTGAAGCTCGAATCGGACACCGACTCGGTCGGCGCTCTGTTCGCCATCGCGGAGAAGGACAAGCAGGACACTTCGACCGAGCACGGGGGCGTGATCGGCGACGGCGGGGCCGGCGCCCCGGGCGCGGGTGGAAGGTTCACGGTGTTTCACTATCCGCCGCGCCCGATGCAGCGGCAGGGGGACCGGAACTTCGAGGCCTCGCCGGACCTCTTGGAAAACTCGACGGGCGCGCTCTTCCACTTCCACATGCATGCCCAGAAGTACACGAACGCCGAGTACGCGGGGCCAAGCTCGAAGGATCTGGATTACGCCGAAACGTTCGGGGCGGCGTGCATCGTGTTCACGTTCGTCGCGCAGAACCGGCTGAATGCGGACCTCTACCTGCCGACCGGCGCGATCATCGATGTGGGAGTTCTGCACAAGGCCGGATGAACGGGGTGAGGGATCGGCCATCCTCGGCGCACGCCCGCGCACGGATGCATTCGGATGATTCACATGCAGATCATCGCGCTGGCGGCGCTGCTCATCGTGCGCGATGCGCTGGATGTGCCGAGGCCCGCTGAACCGCTCGCGGGCTGGCGCGCGGCGGCGGCGATGCTCGTGCCGATGGGGCTGATTGCGCTCATCACCCATCTGATCTGCATGCGGTCCCGGCGCAGGCTGGATCGGACGGGAGATGTTGCGGCGGTGAGCACGGCGGATGTCGCCGTGTCGCTGGCGCGGTGGGCGGCGCTGGCGTGCTTCGCGGCGGGCGTGTGGGGCGCCGGTTGGCTGGAGGCAGTGCGGCACGCGATCGGCGATCTGCCCGGGGTGGACGAAGCGGTTGCGACGCTGCCCCCGATATGCGTGTTCATGCTGGGGTGGTGGTCGAAGTACCCCATTGAACGGGCGCTGCACGATGCGGCGCTCATGGGTGACCTGGACCACGGCGTGCCGGTGGCGCCGTTTCCGGGCCGGGTCGGGTACGTGCTGGAGCAGACGAGGTTTCAGGTCCTGGCCGCGCTAATCCCTCTGGCGATGCTCACGGCGTGGTCGGAACTGGTGGACTTTGCCGTACGGCTGTCGTCGGATCGGCTGAACTGGCCGAGCGACGAGGGGTCCACGGCGCTGGCGGAATCCATCGGGCAGATCGCGGGGGTGCTCGGGATGACGCTGCTGATTCCGCTGCTGCTGGCCAAGCTGTGGGGGCTTGTGCCGCTGGGGGCCGGCGCCATTCGGACGCGCCTCGAGGAACTGGCCCGGCTGCAGGGCGTGCGGTTCCGCGACCTGCTTGTGTGGCCTACTCGAACGGGCATGTTGAACGGAGCGCTCGTGGGTGTGTTCCCGGGGTTCCGGTACATCATTCTGACGGACGGGCTGCTCGAACGGCTGGAGCCGGAGCACGTGGAAGCTGTGATGGCGCATGAGGTGGCGCACGCGAGAAAGCATCACCTGCCGTGGCTGCTGGCGTCGGCGTTGAGCGCGGTGGGTGTGACGTGGATAGTCGCGGCCGCAGGTCTTGACGCCGCGATGAACGCGCTAGATCCGGCGTGGACGCAGGACCACGGAACCGTTGCCCTGCTCGACGGAGCGGTGCTGACTGCGGCACTCGCAGCGGGCGTTCTGATCTTCGGGTTCGTCAACAGGCGATTCGAGGAACAGGCGGATGCGTTCGCGGTGCAGCACCTGTGCGGGCGGACGCGAGCGGGCGAGGAGCGCCGGGACATCGTGATCCATGCCGCCGGCGCCGAGCAGATGTCCGGCGCGCTGGCGGAGGTGGCCCGCTTGAACGGGATTCCGGAACGTCGATTCACGTTCCGGCACGGGAGCATCGCGGGGAGAAGGAGAAAGATCGCGGCGCTCGTGGGACGGCCGGCCCACGAACTGCCGATCGACCGGAAGGTGGCTGTGATCAAAGCGATGGCGGGGATCGGGCTGGCGGTGGTGCTGGCGGCGGGGGTTGCCGGGGGGTGAGGATCAGATGGCGGATTGACAAACTGCCGAAGCGAACAATGAAAAAAAGATGAGACGGTGATGGGGAAGAGCCGCGCGATGAAGTTCACGAAGATGCAGGCGATCGGGAACGACTTTCTCATCCTCGATGCCATCGAGGATCCGGGGCTTGCCGCGCCTACCCGTGAACTGGTGCGCTCGATGTGCGACAGGAGAACCGGAGCGGCGGGTGGTGCGGACGGCGTGCTGGTGGTGGGGAGACGTTGCGGCGATGGGGACTCGGCGGCGGGCGGGAACGCCAGCTCGAGCGGCCGTGCGGGGCGGATCACCATGCGCGTGATCAACGCGGACGGGTCGGACGGCGGGCTGTCCGGGAACGGAGGAAGGTGCGCGGCGCTGTACGCGGCCGCGAGAGGGTATGTGGTGGGGGGGCTGGGGCCGGATGGGCGCGGCGAGATCGAGGTCGATGCGGGTGTGCGGGTGCTGCGGGCGCGGGTTGAGTCGATGACCAGGGGGAAAGAAGGGCGCATCCGCGGCGTGGTCTCGATGAACATGGGGCCGCCGGAGTTTGCTCTGGCGAGGGTGCCGGTCGATGCGGCGATGCTGCGGCCGGCTGTGGATGCCGCGGGAGCAACGCGGGCGAACGTCTTTGTGATCGAGGGGCGCGAGGCAAGCTTCGTGTCGATGGGCAATCCGCACATGGTGTGCTTCGTGGGCGGGAGGAGCGGGCGGGCGGGCGATGCGGAGCTGCGCAGGCTGGCGCTGGAGGAAGGTCCGCGGTTCGAGAGGCATGCAGCGTTCCCGCAGCGGATGAACGTGCATTACGCGGCGGTGGATTCGCCGCGGCGGGTGCGGCTGTTCACGTTCGAGCGCGGCGCGGGGCTGACGCTGGGGTCGGGCACGGGCGCATCGGCGACGGTGGTGTGCGGCGCACGGCTGGAATTGCTGGAGCGCAAGGCGGAAGTGGTGATGGCGGGGGGTGTGCTGATGGTGAAGTGGTCGGCGGAGGGAAACGGGGATGTCGTGATCGGCGGGGAGGTGGAGCAGGTGTGAGTTCGTGAGGCGTGGGGGATTGAGTGGAATGAGCAGAACGATTCGCCGTGATCATCGTGGGCGTGACTGCCGCTATGCTTCTCCCCCATGATCGGAATCGAAGGCGCCGCAGCGCTGGACATCACGGGTCTGAAGTTCCGGTATCCGGGCGCGGAGCGTGATGTCATCGACATTCCCGCCCTGCAGCTCGGCGCGGGCGAGCAGGCGCTGCTCACGGGCGGATCGGGGCGGGGCAAGACCACGCTGCTGTATCTCATCGCGGGTCTGATGGAGCCGACGGCCGGCGAGGTGCGGGTGGCGGGGAGGCGGATTCATGAGCTTCGCGGGCCGCCGCGGGATCTGTTCCGCGGGCGCACGATCGGGATGATCTTCCAGACGTTTCACCTGCTGCACGGGTTCAGCGCGCTGGAGAACGTGATGGCTGCGATGATGTTCTCGCAGATCCCGAAGAAGGAGCACGCGGGGCGGGCGCGTGCGCTGCTGAACCGGCTGGGGATCGATCGGGTGGACGCGGAGCCGGAGAAACTGAGCGTGGGGCAGCAGCAGCGGGTGGCTGTGGCGCGGGCGGTGGCGTGCGACCCGGTGCTGGTCTTGGCGGATGAGCCGACGGCGAGCCTGGACCCGGAAAACGCGGGCGAGGCGATGGACCTGATCCAGGAAGTGTGCCGCGAGAAGAAGGCGGCGCTGCTGTGCGTGAGCCACGATCCGGCGATGAAGGAGCAGTTCACGCGGCGGCAGAGGCTGGAGGATATGGCGGCGGCCTGAGCTGCTTGACCACGGAGACGCAAAGGGCGCGGAGAAAAGCATGAATACGGAATGAAAGAAGCGCAGTTTGTTTCATATGGTTCAAGCACGAGCATTCGCGGTAGTTGTATTGTTGTACGCCTCCGTGGTTTCCCTGTCTTCGCGGTGAGTTCTTCCGAGGATCAAGCTTGGCGATCAGCGATTTCACCATCATCCGGCGGAGCATGACGGCGCGGCTGTTTTCGACGGTCACGACCAGCCTGACGGTCTGCGTCGCGGTGGCGCTCATGCTGGTGCTGCTTTCCATGCGCGACTCGGGGCGCGAGGCGTTCAAGCGCGGCAGCGGGAACATGCAGCTGCTCATCAGCCGCGATGCCAGTCCGCTGGTGGCGGTGCTCAACGGCGTCTTCTACGCCAACGCGCCGCGGGCGTACATCGAGTGGGGGAAGTTCGAGCAGATCCGCGACGGGTTTCCGTGGGAGTTCGCGATCCCGACGCAGCTCGGGGACAGCTACCGCGGCATGCCGGTGCTGGCGACCACCGAGGAGTTCTTCACGCTCTTTTGGCCGACCGTGCAGGCGCCGTGGCGGCTCGCGCAGGGGCGGTTCTTCGAGAAGAGTTTCGAGGTCGTCGTCGGCGCGCAGGCGGCGCGGCTCAGCGGGCTGCGCGTGGGCGATGAAATCTTCCTGACTCACGGGTTGCTCGGCGGCACAAGCGGCGGGGGCGGGGGGGCTGGAACGGAGAGTGCCGCGCCTCACGTTCACAAGGAGTTCGCGTACCGCGTCGTCGGCATTCTCGAGCCGACGGGCAGCCCCCACGATCGAGCGCTGTTCACGGATTTGATCAGTTCGTGGATCCTGCACGCGCACGATCGGCGGCTGGCGGAGAGCGGCGGCTCCGTGAGCATGACCACCGAAGCGGACCTGCTGGAGGAGGACCGCAAGATCACCGGGATCTACGCGGCCGTGATGGGGCGCGGCGGCGGTGACCTTTCGGCCATGCTGCCCGTCGTGTTCGATCAGTTGCGGCGCGACACGAGCCTGACGGTCGCGAACCCAGCGGACCAGATCGACAAGCTCTTCCGCATCGTGGCGAACATCGACGACATTCTTCTGGCGATGGCCGCGGTGGTGATGGTGTCCAGCGGCATCTCGATCATGATCGCGCTGTACAACTCGATGGAGCAGCGACGGAGGCAGATCGCGATCCTGCGCGTGCTGGGGTGCAGCCGCGGGAGGATCTTCGGACTGGTGCTGACGGAGTCGGTGATGCTGGGGCTGATCGGGGCCGCGGCCGGGCTGGTGGTGAGCGCCGTGGGGGTGCAGATCGTGGCGGCGGTGATGAAAGCGCGGCTGGGGCTGCTGATCGAGCCGTGGGTGGGGCTGGAGTGGGCGGTAGTGGTCGCGGCGGGAACGGTCGTGCTTGCGGGCATGGCAGGCATCGTCCCCGCGGTGATGGCGTACCGGACGAGCGTGGCGCGGAGCCTGCGGCCGCTGGGATGAACGGGAGAGCGCGGGGCGCGACGGCTAGAATCGATGCGGGCCGCGCGGGCGCGCGGCGCATGGAGTGTGCATGAAGGTTTTCTGGGCGCTGGTGGCGGGGTTGCTGGTGGCGGCGGGAGTGGTGCTGGCGCTGCGCGGAGGCGGCACGGAGCCGGAGGAATCGGCGCAGATTCAGCCGCTTGGGTTGACTGAGCAGTTGTCGAACTCGGCTGCCTCGGGCGTGAGCGCGAGGGAACATGCGGACGAGGTCGAAGCGCTGCCCGAACTCTCTTCCCCGGCCCCGGCCTCGAAGGAAGAAGTCGAGGCATCGATTCAGGTGCCGGAGGCGGAAAACACGCGCGAGACGACGCCCGGTGAGCAGGCGAATGCCGAGATGAAACCGCCGGCGCCGACGCTGGACGAACTGCTGTCGTTGCCCGCACCCGAGAGCAGAGGGAACGGGTCTGACTCCGCCCCCGAGGAAGGGCCGGGCGAGGTTGTCGAACAAGCGCGGCCGGCGGAAGTTCAGCAGGCGGCGGATGATCCCCAAGTGCCGACGGGTCCGGGCGGGCATCACTCGGGGCACAGAACGCCGGCGGTGAATCCGCTGGCGGAGGCCCCCATCGCGGACGGGAGCGCGGAGGAGTCAGCGGAGGGGAGCGCGGGCGAGGACCTCGGTCCGCCGGTGGTCGAGAACGCGGACGGCACGACCCTGCTGGATCAGCGTTTCACCATCAAGGGCAGGGGCACATCGGAAGATCCGTATCAACTGACGTGGGAACTTTTGATTTCAGTGCGAGACTCGTATCAGCCGCGGATCGGCAAGGACAAGCTGCCGGAGTGGACGGAGTTCATGAACGGCAAGTGGGTGAAGCTGCCGGGGTACATGCTGCTGCCGGTGGTGGGCGACCAGATCGACGAGCTGCTGCTGATGCGGAACCAGTGGGACGGGTGCTGCATCGGCGTGCCGCCGACGCCGTATGACGCGGTGGAGGTGACGCTGGCGTCGCCGCCGACGGGGCTGTCGCGCTGGAAGATGAACTACGGGTCGGTGATGGGGAAGCTGAGGGTGGATCCGTACGTGCGGAACAACTGGCTGCTGGGGTTGTACGTGCTGGATGAAGCGGCCGTTGAGACCACCGGTTTCTAGGCCGCGCGGTGCATCACCGGCGCGCGTGCTGGGCGGTGAGCTGTTCGTACAGTGCTTCATCGATGCCGAGATACTCGCGCATGTAGCGGTCGTAGGTTTCGTTGTCCTGATCGCGCGAGAGGTCGAGGCGCAGCTCGTTGATGACCTTGGTGCCCTGGCCGATCCACTCGCGCCAGGTTTCGGCGGTGATGTGCTCGAAGATCCACTGGCCGACTGGGCCTTTGAAGGGCGGGCGCGGCAGGCGCGTGCCCCGGCGCCCGGTGCGGGCGCAGATGAAGACGTCGCCGGAGGCGACTGCGGCGGGTTCGGGCGCAGCGCCGCGGACTTCGGGGGGCTTGACGCCGAGCTGGGCGAAGAGCGCGGCCATCGCGTTCCGGGGCATGAGGTCGCCCTTGCGCGCGGCGACCTCGTACCCCTTGTTCAGAAGTTCAAGGGCGCGGTCGCGGGCGCCGGCCTTGATGAGCGCATCGGCGGCCATCTGGTACGCCTTGCTCATTTCGGGATTGATGCGGATGCAGCGGATGTAGCTCTCCGCGGCGTCGGCGTGGCGGCCGGCCTGGGCGTAGGCGCCGGCGAGGGAGAAGTGGGCCATCTCATTGCTGGGATCGGCCTGCGCCATGTTCTCGAACTGGGCGATGCGCTGAGCAAGGTCCATGCGCGATGGTCTCCGGACTTGCGGGGCAAACGGCCTGAATGGGGGCCTGGACGAAGGCTATCCTACGCCCGCACGGTGCGGATCGCCGGGGAAACGGGCATGACGGACGCAGAACGCGAGCGGTTCGATGCGCTGCTGGAGGAGGCGATCGGGGCGCTGCCGGCGCGCTTGCGCGCGCTGCTGGAAGAGGTGCCGCTGATCGTCGAGGACCGGCCCTCGAAGGAGATGGCGGCGCAGCTCGCGGCCGAGTTCGGCGAGACGGATGTCGAGGAGTTCGCGGCCACGCTGTGCGGCCTGCACACGGGGACTCCGCTGACGGAGCGGAGCGTGGAAGCGCCCTGGCAGGGCGAGGCGCTGTACCCCGACCACATGCACATCTTCCGCGAGGGAATCGTCCGGACGGCGGGGGGCTGGGAGCCGCAGGGGGACGAGACTGCGGAAGACGTGGACGATGCGGTATACGACGAGATCATGACGACCGTGCTGCACGAGATCGGGCATCACTTCGGGCTGGAGGAGGACGACCTGAGGGAGCTGGGGTATGACTGAGCAAGACGACGAAGGGATGCGACGGTGATGGGAAAGCGCCGGCGGAAGAGCGGCGCGACGGGCGAGGCATGGATGGCGGAGTGCGCGCAATGCACGAGCTTCGAGTCGTGGGCGCGGCAGGGGTTTGATCGTGTGGGTCGCCAGCTCAGGCTCGCAGAGGAGCATGTCCTGCCGATGGTGTTCGACGCATGACGAGCACGGCTTCGGCACGGGCCGGGAGGGCGTGCGCCATGCACGGCCCGGCTAGCGCATCCCGCGTTCAACCGAGCCTTTCAGCCTCCTCAGCGCATCGAACGCATCCATCGGAGTCATCCGCGTCAAGTCCAGCTTCCGGAGTTCCTCGATCGCGGGGTGGTCGAGGTACTCGGTAAAGAGGGCCATCTGCGCGGAGCGGGCGGAGGAAGCGGGGGTGGCCGGCATGGAGCGAAGATGTGAACGGGGTGATCCGGAGCGCGGCTTGACCTCGGCTTCACGTGCCGGCTCGCCGGAGGCCGCAGCCTCGACGGGGTCGGGCGCATGCCCCTCGGGGGCTTCACCGTGCGCGACGCTGAGGCGCTCGAGCAGTTCATCGGCGCGGTCCACAACGTCCCTCGGCAGGCCCGCGAGCTTCGCTACGTGAATCCCGTAGCTGCGCGACGCCCGTCCGGGCAGGATGCGGTGCAGGAAGATGATCTCGTCCCCCCATTCGCGCACCGCGACGTGCAGATTGCGGATTCGGCCGCGGAACTCCGGCCTGTCGGCAAGCTCGGTGAGTTCGTGGTAGTGGGTGGCGAAGAGAGTACGGGGAGAGCGAGAGGACGATTGTTCCGCGGCAGCCAGTCGTTCGGCGATGGCCCACGCGAGGCTGAGGCCGTCGAGCGTGCTGGTGCCGCGACCGATTTCATCCAGAATGATGAGCGAGCGCGGCGTGGCGTTGTGGAGGATGTTGGCGGTTTCGACCATTTCGACCATGAAGGTGGACTGCCCCTGGTGCAGGGCGTCATCGGCGCCGATGCGGGTGAAGATGCGGTCGGTGAGGCCGATGACGGCGGATTGAGCGGGCACGAACGAGCCGGTGTGCGCGAGGAGGACGATGAGCGCCACCTGGCGTATGAACGTGCTCTTGCCGGCCATGTTCGGTCCCGTGATCAGTGCAAGAGAGGCCCCCATCACGTCCTCGTGCGGCTCGGTCGCTGCGCCCAACTCCACGTCGTTTGGCACGAAGTTCTCCGCGAGGATCTCGTCGAGTACGGGATGGCGGCCCTGCACGATGCGCAGCGCCGGTTCATCGACGATTTCCGGGCGGATCCAGTTGTGGCGCGACGCCTTGGCCGCGAAGCACTGAAGCACGTCCAGCTCGGCGACGGTGTCGGCGAAGCGGCCGATGGCGGCGAGATGCTCGGCGGCCGCGGAGCACAGTTCGGCGAAAAGCTCCATCTCGCGCTGGACGGCGCGGTCGGCGGCGGAGAGCACCTTGTCCTCGAACTCCTTGAGTTCGGGCGTGATGTAGCGCTCGGCGTTCTTGAGCGTCTGGCGGCGCGAGAAGTCGGCGGGCGCGCGGCGGGCCTGCGCGCTGGGCAGCTCGATGTAATAGCCGAACACGCGGTTGTATCCGACCTTCAGGCTCGGCAGATCGTGCTGCGCGGCGAGGCGCTGCTGGTATTCGGCGAGCCAGGAATGGCTGTCGCGCTGGAGGATGCGGGACTCATCAAGGGTGGCATCGACGCCGTCGCGGATCAGCCCGCCTTCGCGCAGATGCGCAGGGGGATCGTCCACGCACTGGGCGATGATGCGCTCGGCCAAGGGGAGCAGGGTTTCGCCCACATCCTCGAGGACTGCGCGGTGGGACGCGAAAGCCGGCGCACTCTCGAGAGCTTGGGAGAGGGCGTGCACACGCGCGAGCGAACGCCCGAGGGCGACGAGGTCGCGGGGCGTGGCCCGGGCGAGGGCGACGCGCCCGCCGATGCGGGCGACATCCTGGACGTGATCGATCGCGGCCGCGAGGGCTTCGGCGGTGCGCCGGTCTTCGACCAGCGTCGCGACGGCCGACTGGCGCGCCACGATCGCGGCCCGGTCGGCGAGGGGCCGGCAGAGCCATTCGCGCAACAGGCGCTTGCCCATCGAGGTGAGACAGCCGCGGAAGGCAGGCCCTGCCGGTGCGAATATGCCGAGCAGGGAGCCTTCTTGCGCGGGGGCCACGGGGGAGCGACCGTTGCTTCGTGCATCCCCCCGACAGGCCACGGCGGTCGCAGCGCGGATGGTGCGCTCGACCTCCAGCGCGCGAAGGGACGCGGCGTCGATGACGAGATAGCGCGCGAGTTCTTCACGTCGCGGCGGGCGGATGTGCGCGAGGGTGCGTCGGCGGAGCATGAAGGCCGTGACCGCGACGCTTCCCGAGGAGATTCCCTCGCTGGTCACGCCGGGGTCATCGCCGATGGCCTGCGTTTCGGTCAGATAGCGGATCAGGGCGCCGGCGGCGGGTATGGCGGGATCGTCATCGCGGAGACCGAAGCCCGCGAGCGTCACGACGCCGTACTGATCGAGCAGCGCTTGCCTGGACTCCTCGAAGCGGAACTGCCAGCCGGGGCGCGGTGTGGCGGCGATGGAGAGCGATCCCAAAGCGGCCTTGAGGCGCGGCGGCGGTTCACGATTGGCGGTGTCGGCGTAGAGCAGTTCCCTGACGTTGCGTCGCTGAAGCTCGTCGGCCAGTTCGCGGGCGCGGCAGTCGGTGACGACGAAGTCGCCGGTGGAAAGTTCCACGATGGCGAGGGCCACTCGGCCATCGGGCGAATCCCCGGCGTCGAGGAACGCGGCCGATGCCAGGTGATTGGGTGTGCCGCTCTCCAGCAGCGATTCATCGACGAGCGTGCCGGGGGTGAGGACGCGCGTCACGGCGCGCTCGATGACGCCTTTGGCCTCCCTGGGGTCCTGGACCTGGTCGCACACGGCGACGCGCAGACCGGCGTCGATCATGCGGCGGAGGTAGGACTCGACGGAGTGATAGGGAACGCCCGCCATCGGCACGCCCTCGGTGCGCTGGGTGAGCGTGATCCCGAGCACCTTGTGGGCGAGGACGGCGTCCTCGTCGAACATCTCGTAGAAGTCGCCCATGCGGAAGAACAGGACACACTCGGGGTGTCGCTGCTTGAACGCGCGATATTGGCGCATCGCCGGAGTGTCGCGCGGATCGGGCATGGGAAGGAAGTGTAAGGCCGCAGGTCACGCGGGCCACAGGACGCAGGCCTTGGGCATAGGCCGTAGCGAGGAGGAACAGTGCGAAAACGAGAAGTCCGCGTTCGGGACGGATTGTCCAAAACGACAACGGCCCGGCGGAATGCCGGGCCGAGTCGCTGTTGTTGACGGGGGTCACAGAGTGGAGCAGATGAGATTCGAACTCACAACCTCCTCGATGCGACCGAGGCGCTCTCCCAATTGAGCTACTGCCCCTTGGTTTGTCTCGCGGCCGGACAGAAGGCTCCGGCGGGAGCGTCACACTATAAGCATCGGCGGCGAAGCGGTCGCCGGGGCGACAGTCAGCCCGAATCGCCGATCCGGGAGCGTGGACCGGCCAACCTGCTATCATAGTGCAACTCTGTTGCATCTGGCAAGCTGCGGGAGGCTGTGATGAGGCGAAGTCGTGTCCCAAGCTGGCGAAGGGCGAGCGCGATCGCCGCGGCGGGTGTTCTTGCGGCTGCCGGTGCGTGTGACCGGGAAGCGGCGACGGCCTCGGGTGGCCCCGGGGCCGGCCACAAGGAGGCAGCGCCCGACCGGCAGAGCGATGAACGGTTGCGGATTGTGGTGACCGTACCGCCGCTGCTGTGGGCGGTGCGCGAGCTGGCGCCGGATGCGGAGATCGAGCTGATCCTCAAGCCGGGCGCGAGTGAGCACGGATTCGACCTGACACCGTCGCAGGTGCAGGGGATCGCGCGGGCGGACCTGGTGGTGATGGTGGGGATGCAGCTTGAGCCGGTGGTGGATGCGGCGCTGCGGGCGCGCGCGTCGGCGAAGCGGCGCGTGCTTCGCTTCGAGAGCGTGGTCGAAGCTCCGCTTTCGTACGGGGCCGAGGAACACGCGGGGCACGACCACGATCACGGCCACGATCACGGCCACGATCATGACCACGATCACGATCACGATCACGATCACGATCACGGTCACGAACACGGCGAGCTGGATCCGCATGCATGGCTCGACCCCACGCAGATGAAGCGATTCATCGTGGCGCTGGACAGGGAGCTTGCCGGGCTGGGCGGCGGGGGGACTGAGGCCGAAGATTCAGTTTCCGACCGTGCTCGGGCGCTCATGGCCGAGTGCGACCGCATCGACGCGGTGTACCGGGAGCGACTGGCGAAGGCCGCGTCGCGCCGCATCGTCACGCACCACAACGCCTGGCAATACCTGGCGCGGCGGTACGGCCTGGAAGTCGCGGCGGTGATTCAGCCGATCGAATCACTGGAACCGACTCCGGCGGACATCCAGTCGGCGGTGGATGCGATCCGCGCGGAGGGGGTGAAGGCGGTGTTCATCGAGCCGCAGTTCTCCTCCCGCGCCGCGGAGCGCGTGGCGGAAGCCGCGGGCGTGCAGGTGCTCACGCTTGATCCGCTCGGTGACGGCGACTGGCCCGGGCTGATGGAGTCCAACCTCGAGCAGCTTGTCAAGGGATTGACGCAGCCGTAGGCGCCGCTTCAATTTCATTCTTCATTGTTCAATTGTCGATTTCTTTCTTCTCCTCATGCCCGCGATCCTGATCGACAATCTCTCCTTCGCGTATCCGGGCGGCGAGCCGGTGCTGCAGGGGGTCTCGCTGGCGGTTGAGCAGGGGGAGATGCTGGCCATTGTCGGACCGAACGGGGGCGGGAAAACGACGCTGCTGAGGATCATTCTCGGGTTGCTCGGGGGCTACAGCGGGCGCGTGGAGGTGTGCGGCCTGCCGCCGCGCGAGGCTCAGCGGCGCGGCCTGGTGGGATACGTGGCGCAGCGACAATCCGCGGAACTGGCGTTTCCGATCTCGGCACGGCAGGCGGTGGCGATGGGCGCATGGCGAATGCTCTCGGCGTGGCGTCGGGAGCCGCGCGAAGTGCACACGCTGGCAGCGGAATGCCTAGAGCGAGTGGGCGCGACGGCTTTTGCGGACGAACCGGTCGGTCGCCTGTCCGGCGGGCAGCTTCAGCGGGTTGTCATCGCGCGGGCGCTGGCTTCTCGGCCGAAGATTCTCGCGCTGGATGAGCCGCTCACCGGGGTGGATGCGCCCGGGCAGAAGCAGTTTGCGCGGCTCATCCGAACCCTGCACCGCGACCTGGGGTTGACCATCCTGATGGTGAGCCACGACCTGCGTGCGGTGGCGACTGGAGTCGGAGGGGGCGGCACAGGCGCAGGATGCGATCGCGTGGCGTGTCTCCGCCGCACGCTGCACTTTCACGCGGCGCCGCATGGGATCACGCCCCAGGTTCTCGCGGAGGTCTTTCAGCATGATCTTGCGGACATGTTCGACCTTCCCGATGTGCACGTGCACGCGCACAGCGCGGAAGAGTGCCGGCGGGATGGGAACGGAGCGAAGAGCGAAAAGTGAAAAGCACAGGTGAGGACAATCCGTTGCGGAATCGGAGGTCGCGGGCCGGTGCGATCGAATCCGTGCGGAGGATCGCCCCTTGAAGACCTTCGACTTCCTGTTCGGCGACGACGCCGCGATGTGGTGGGCGCCGGTGGCGGCCGGGCTGGGCATCGCGGTGCAGTGCGCGCTGCTTTCGGTGCTCACGGTGCTCAAGCGGCTGTCGTTCGTCGGTCAGGGAGTGAGCCACGCGGCATTCGGCGGGGTGGGGCTTGCCGTTGTGCTCGGGTTCGGCGCCGTGGATTCGCTGGAGGGGGGGCAGGGAGCGGTTGGAGCGGCGGGGTATCTTCTGATCGTGGGCGGCTTCTGCGTGACCACCGCGATGCTCATCGCGTGGCTCAGCGACCGTCGCGGAGTGAGCGCGGATACGGCGATCGGCATTCTGCTGGTGGCAGCGATGGCTCTGGGAGCGCTGCTGCTGCACCTGCACCGGCTGCATGCGCCGCCGGGAGTTCGTACGCCGAATGTCGAGGAGGTGCTCTTCGGATCGCTGACGGTGGTCGGATGGGCGGATGCCGCGGCGGCGTGGGGATGCGCCGCGGCGGTCGGGCTGGTGCTGTGGGGGACGCGGCGGGGGCTGCTGTTCTGGGCGTTCGATGAGTCTGCGGCCGAGGCGGCGGGCGTGCCGACGCGGCGCGTGCGGCTCGTGCTGATGACGTTGCTGGCGCTGGTCATCGTGGTGTCGATGCGGCTGGCGGGCGTGGTGCTGGCGACGGCGCTGCTGGTGTTGCCGGGCGCGGCCGCGCTGCGGCTTTCGCACAGGCTTGCGCGGGTGATGATGCTTTCCGTCGTCGTTTCGGTGCTCGGAGTGGCGATGGGGCTTGTCGCGAGCTTCGAGTGGAACCTGCCGCCTGGGCCGTGCATCGTGACGGTGCTGGCAGGATTGTTCCTGGTGACGATGGGAGCCGGGCGAGGCGGAAAATGAAGAGAGTGAAGCGTGAAAAAGCAGAGCAGCACAGGACACAGCACACGGCACAAATGAAGATTCGGACGTCGCAGTTCACGGGTCCCGAGTCTCAGGCCCCAAGCCCAAGGCCCAAGGGCCAAGGCTATTGTTCCCCATGAAAGCAGAAACCATTCTCGCGGAACTGAACCGTTTGCGCAACGACCTCGACAAGGATCCGAGCGATCTGGAGTGGCTCACGCTGCATCATGTCTTCTGCTTCGTGTCGTACAAGATGGGCGAGTTCCAGAAGTATCTGGACGAGCAGGAGAAGCAGGGCGCGTTCAGGGAGTGGGAGGGCTGATTGCCCAGTAGCCCAAGGGCACGGCTTTGACCGGTGAACGCGATGCGGGATGAAGAGCACGTGGGGCGGCATACGGAGCTGCGAGCGTCCAGAATTTGGCCGATTCCGGGTCGGCGGCGTTGTTTCTCCGCGCCGTGTTGTTGACTTCCCGTGCGCATTGCCGATACTGCATGGCAGGACAGTGATCGCGTGAAAGCCGGACGGCGCCGCCCGAAAACCATTGCCGGTCGGGCCGGGCCGGGGGAAGCGCGACGACCGGCCCTCCGGGTCTCCTCGGCGGGCTGGGCGGTGTGCCCGGGGTGACGGCCCCGGGGTGAGAAGGCCGGCGAAGGCCCTGTCACAGGGCCGGGACCGGAGGGGCTTCTCGGAAGGAGGTGATCCAGTGACGCATTGTGACAGTAAACGAGGGCTGCGCGGCTAAACGCGAGCTCGACGGAGCTGTGCGTTTCGCGCAGCCCGCGCAAGCCAAGCATTGACTTGCAACCCCCGCGGTTTGACGGCCGCGGGGGTGTTTCTTTTTGGTCTGAGCAGTCGCGAGGGGCGTTCGGCGTTATCCGAGTCGGACCGCTGCGGAGATGAGGGCCGCGTGCGAGTAGGCCTGCGGGTGGTTCCCGAGGGCCAAGCCTGCGCGCGGACAGTACTGCTCCGGAAGGAGGCCGGTGGGGCCGGCGAGGGCGACGATCGACTCGAAGAGTTCGCTTGCGTCGGAATCGCGGCCGCAGAGGCAGTAGGCCTCGACGAGCCAGAACGAGCAGAGCAGGAATGCGCCTTCGCGGCCGGGGATGCCATCGTCGAAGAGGTATCGATAGACCCCTGCGCCGCGGCGCAGGCTCGATTCGATGGCGCGAACCGTGGATGTGAAGCGGGGATCGTGGGCGGGAAGCAGCCCGGAAAGCCCGACCTGCAGCGCCGCGGCGTCCAGTTCGGGGATGTCGTACGCGGTGGTGAAGGCGCCGAGATCGGTGTTGAAGCCGCGGGCGAGCACGTCCGCCGCGATGGCATCGCGCAGGACTCGCCAATCTTCCGGCTCGCGTCCGAGGTAGAGCTGCGCGAGCTGAAGCGCGCGATCGGCGGTGACCCAGCACATCACCTTGGAATGCACATGGTGGCGAGGCGGGAGGCGAATCTCCCAGATGCCGTGGTCAGGCTCGCGCCAGCGCCGCGCGACGGCGCGCACCATGGCTTCAACAAGCCGCCAATGCTCGGGGGTGACAGGGGCGCCGTGGCGCGCGGCGAGGAGCACCATCTCGGTGAGCGGGCCGAAGACGTCGAGCTGCACCTGCATCGCCGCGGCGTTGCCGATGCGTACCGGGCGCGAGCTGCAATAGCCCGCAAGGTCGGGGATTTCGGCTTCCGGAGCGAGGTTTCCGCCGCTGACGGTGTAGATGGGGCGGAGACGTTCCGGGGACTCGATGCGGTCGAGCACGCCGAGCATCCAGTCGGCGAGTTTCATGGCGTGGCCGGTGTTGCCGAGCATAACCAGGGCGGAGGCGGCAAACGCGGCATCGCGCGGCCAGCAGAAGCGATAGTCCCAGTTGCGAACTCCGCCCGGGTCTTCGGGAAGGCTGGTGGTGCCGGCGGCAGCGATGGCACCGGTGGGTCCGTGCGTGAGCGCCTTGAGGACCAGGGCGCTGCGCTTGACGAGCTGTGCGTACCGCTGCGGCACTCGAAGCGACGCTGTCCACGACTGCCAGAACCGCATGGTCTGTTCGCGTCGGCGCGGTTCGGTCATGACGGATTCGCCGAGGCTCGATGTGCCGCAGCGAAGTTCGAAGAGATACGGTTCCGGGCGGGGAGGCAGCTCGGCGACGGCGGACTGATGCCGTCCTTCCTCGATGATCCGCCACGAAACGCCAGGCGACCTCAGGACCATGGGATCGGCGGAGTCGGAAAGTTCGATTCCGTCGGGATGGATGACGAGTCGGGCCGGGACGCGGGCGAAATCCGGTCTGGGTGCGAAACGGACGAGCGCGGGCGCGGATGCATCGACGACGCGCAGCAGGTCGGTGCGCCCGGCGCGCTGATAGGCGCGGCCGCCGGCGCAGTCGAGGTAATCGCGGACTTGCAGGGAGGGCCAGACGGAGCGCAGAAGGAACGTGTCCGGCTCGTAGTGCTGCAGTGGGTCGCCTTCGTCATGCAGCGGCGCGATATCGAAGGAGCCGGCGTCCGGCGTCGAAAGCAGGGAAGCGAACGTGGCGGTCGAGTCGATGCGGGGCACGCACATCCAGCGCAGGGAAGCACGGTGATCGATCATCGCCACGGTTCGCTGGTCGGAGAGCACGGAGAGCTTTTCGATGGGCGGAGCAGAGGCGGAGGCCAAGTGGGCCGCGCGAAGGTCGGCGAGTTCGGACAGTACCTCGGCGACCAGCGACTGACGGGCGAGGCGGAAGCGTGCCCGGGTCTCTCCCGGCCCCACCTTGATCGACAGATCATCCGGCGCCAGCGCGGCGAAAGCGTCCTCATCTGTGAGGTCATCACCGATGCAAACCACGGCGTCCGCCGCCACGCGCCGGCGCAAGGCTTCGATGGCCTGGCCCTTGTGCGAATCTCTCGTGGAAGCCTCGATCACGAACGCACCCTCCCGGACGGCGATTCCCGCCTCGGCCAACAGGCGGCGCGCGTGCCGGATGGCGGGAACGGCGAAAGCGTCCGGGGCGAGGCGGAAGTGGAGTGCGGCACCGAAGGGTTTCTCCTCGATCAGGAAGGAGGGGTGGGTCGCCGCGGCTTCCCGGAAGACAGCGATGATGCGGGCGAGCACGCTCACCGGGGTTGCGGAGCCGGGGGCGTGAACGAGCAGGTCGGACTCCGCTCCATGGCTCCCGAAGAGAAGGAACCAATGGTCGTCCGGAAGGGCGGTGCGAAGATCCCGCAAGGCACGGCCGGAGATGATCGCGGCGCTGGTCCGGGGCATCACGGAGAGCCGGCTCAGGGCGGCGATGGCCTCCGGATCGGGGCGCACGACGTCGGGCGTGGGAGCGATGGGCGCGAGGACGCCGTCGAAGTCGGTCGCAACGAGCAGGTGACGGGTCGCGGCGAGGCGCTGAAGATGGGGGCTGAGCGAGTTCATGCGCGGAGTTCGGACAGGAACGATCCGGCCCATTCGTGCACGTCATGCCTGCGGACAACCGTGCGCATGATGGCCATGCGCTGGCGCGCGTCGGCGGGGCGCAGCCGAAGCGAGCGGGCGATGGTGGACTTCATCTGGTCGAGGTCCCGGGGATTGACGATGAGCGCGCGGCGAAGCTCGCGTGCAGCTCCCGCGAACTCCGAGAGCACGAGCACGCCGGAGAGGTCCGAGCGCGTGGCGACGTACTCCTTGGCGACGAGGTTCATGCCGTCGCGCAGCGGCGTCACCAGCATGACATCGGCGGCGGCGTAGTACGCGACCAGCTCCTCGCGGGGGAGGTTCCGCCGGAAGAAGTGCACGGCAACCCTTCCGGGAGAGCTGAATGTTCCGTTGATACGGCCCACGACTCGCTCGACGCTTGTACGAAGCTCGGCGTAGTCGGGCACCGCGTCACGCGTGGGTACGCCGAGCTGGATGAGCACGCAGTTCTCGGCGCTGATGGCGCCGTCTTCCAGAAGCTCTTCAAAGGCTTCGAGGCGCTCGCGGATTCCCTTGGTGTAGTCCAGACGATCGACCGCGAGCAGTACCTTGCGCTCCGGGCCGATGCCGGCACGAATCTCGGCGGCTCGGGCGGCCGTCTCGGGCAGGGCGGCCTGGGACTCGAACCAGTCGAAATCGATGGAGATCGGAAAGGCGGCGACGCGCACCCTTCGTCCTTCGTACTCCAGTTCGGAATCGGTTCCGTCGGCGTCGGTGTGCTGGCGCGCGGAACGCGAGAAGTTCCGCGCGGCGGGGCCGGTCTGGAAGCCCACCACATCCGCGCCGAGCAGCCCCTCCAGAATCTGTCTTCGCCACGGGAGCCATTCGAAAAGCTCCTCGGGCGGGAAGGGAATGTGAAGGAAGAACCCGATGCGCAAGCCGGGCCGGAGCGCCCGGAGCATGGCGGGGACAAGCTGCAGGTGGTAGTCGTGAATCCAGACCAGATCACTTGGACGGGCCTCGCGGGCGACACGCGCGGCGAACCGACGATTGACGCGGACGTAGGCGTCCCACCAGGAGCGATGGAATTCGGGTGAGCGGATGGCATCGTGGTAGAGGGGCCAGAGTGTCTTGTTGGACATTCCCTGGTAGAAGTCCTCCACGTCCGCGCGAGAGAGGGAGATGGGGAGGATGCGAAGGCCGTCGTGATCGAAGGGGCGGGTGACTCGTCCGGCGGTGCCGGTCCAGCCGATCCAGGCGCCGCGATGGGCGCGGAAGACGGGGGTCATCGCGGTGACGAGTCCGCCGGGAGAGGACTGCCAGCGAGCCCCGCGCTCGGCGCTGGCACGCGAGAGCGGCAGACGATTGGAGACGATGAGTACTCGAGGCGTTCGGCGCATGGGGTCACCTCCATGGTGCCGCACGCTCGGCCACGCTTGCGCAGCGGAGCGCACCGCTGAGTGCTGAACGGATTCCGGGCAAGGCGCGGCGCCCGGTTGCGTTGCGCAGCGCCCGATCCGAGTCGGCCGATCATAGGAAGTCCGCGCGGACGGCGCAAGACCTCTGCTTCAAACCGCGAGTTCCTCGAGGCGCTCGACCGCGGCGCGAAGAGTTTCATCCCTCTTGCAGAATGCGAAGCGGACGAGCGATTGCCCGTGCGCGCGATGTTCGTAGAACGCGGTGGGGGGGATGGCGGCGACGCGGTGCGTCCGGATCAGGTGTCGGCAGAAGGCGACGTCATCGGGAAGACCGAGCTTTGCGGAGATGGCCGAATGATCCGCGTAGATGAAGTACGACCCCTGCGGCTTGCGGAGTGCGAATCCGAGGGCCGCGAGGGCTTCGCAGAGATAGTCGCGCTTGCGGCGATAATCGGCCAAAAAAGCCGTGAAGTACGAGGGCGGGGAGCGCAGGGCGGCCGCGGCCGCGTGCTGCATCGGGGTGTTCACGGCAAAGGTGAGGAACTGATGAGCGGCGCGGACGGCGCGCGTCAGTTCCGGGGAGCCGACGGCCCAGCCGATTTTCCATCCCGTGAGACTGAAGGTCTTGCCGAGGGACGAGAGCGTGAGCGTCCGGTCCGCCATGCCGGGGATCGAGGCGATCGGCACGTGTTCGCCCTCGAAGACAAGTTTTTCATACACTTCATCGGATATCACGATTGCATCGTGCTTCAGGCACAGCGCGGCGAGCTGCTCCAGCTCCGCGCGGCTGAAGACCCTGCCGGTGGGGTTGTGAGGGGTGTTGAGCAGGACGGCACGGGTGCGCGGGGTGAATGCTCGGCGAAGCTCGGCTTCATCCCAGGTGAAATCGGGGGCATGGAGCGTGACGAATCGCGGGGTGGCGCCGGCCATGGATATGCAGGCTCGGTACGAGTCGTAGTAAGGTTCGAAGAGCACGACCTCATCCCCGGCGTTGAGAAGGCCGAGGAGCGAGGCCGCGATGGCTTCCGTGCATCCGGCGGTGACCGTGACCTGCGTTTCGGGGTCGGTCTGGATCCCCGCGCCGGCGCGGAACCAGTCGGAGATGGCGGACGTCAGCTCGGGAATGCCGAAGAAACGGGCGTACTGGGCGTGGCCGTTCTCGATGGCGGTCTTGGCGGCCTGCTTGATGTGTTCGGGTCCGTCGAAGTCGGGGAAGCCTTGAGCGAGGTTGATGGCGCCGTGGCGGGTGGCGAGGGCGGTCATCTCCGCGAAAATGGACGTTCCGAATGGGGCGAGCTTGGAGTTCAGCATGGGAAGCAGACCGAGAACGTGGTGGCTGATATCAGCCACGGGCATTAGTAGGAGCGGATCGGCTCAATTTCTGGTGCATGTTTGCACTTGCGAAACGTCGGTGGTTGAGTCAGAATACGCGAGTCGAGGGACGGTGCCGGGCTTTTCCGGCGACCTGAAAGAAACGGAAGCACGTCAACCGAAGCATTCCGGGTCGCGTTGGTTCGCCGCTCAAGTACGGACTTGAACGTTTATGCGCCCGTGTGCTGCATGGATGAACAGAGGGAGAAAAGTGATGAGCTTGAACAGGTATGGAGTCGCGTTGACCGCGGGCTTGATCTGCACTGCGGGCGCATCGGGAGCGATCACGACGCTCTCCGATGCGAACTCCGTGGTCCGGGTGGATGACGCGTCGCAAGCCGGATTGTTCGACTGGACCGTGGATGGCGTGGACCAGTTGTTCCAGCAGTGGTTCTGGTTCCGGACGTCGTCCATGGGCCAGGAGCTGTCGGTCGATACGATGCCGCTGACGGGCTATTCGGTTTCCGATACGAATCCCTTCGACGACCCGGGGTTGGACACGCTCTCGCTGCGCTACACCGGCGCGGAGATCGAGTTCAGCGCCTCTTGGACGCTGCGGGGCGGCACGCCAGGATCGGCGCTCTCGGACCTCTCCGAAAGCCTGTCGATCAAGAATGTCAGCGCGAATCCCGTAACGTTGACTTTCTTCCAGTACAGCGACTTTGACCTCGGCGGCACGGTGGCGGATGCGTGGGTGGAGGTTTCCGGGGTCACCAACAACACGATCTCTCAGAAGGACATCGGGTTCTTCATGTCCGAGACTATCGTGACTCCGTCGCCGGACAACTGGGAAGTGAACTTCTTCCCGGCGACGGTGAACTCGCTGAATGACCTGGCGATCACCACGCTGAACAACAACAACGGCCCGATCGGTCCGGGCGATCTGACGTGGGCGGTTTCATGGAACCTGACGCTCAATCCCGGCCAGTCCGTGACGGTTGTGAAGGACAAGTCGGTGGTGCCGACGCCGGGTGCTGCGGTGCTCCTGGGATTCGGCGCTCTGGCAGCGGTTCGTCGCCGTCGCTGAAGTCGAAAACTGCACGTTTCGGTGTGATCTCGTGACTTTCACAGCCCCGCCCATGGCGGGGCTTTTTCGTGCGCCCTTGGGTGCGCTCCATCGGAACGCCGGGACTCGCAGGAGGTATTGTTAGGGAATCGATCGTATTGGAAAGAGTCAAAAATGGCAAGCTGGTTGATGTTGGCCCTGCCGTGGCTGAAGCAGACCATCCGGGGATTCGAGCCTTCGGACAGGTCAAGAAAGCAGGCTCACAATTTCATAAATGCGCTTGCATTGGCAGGGGTTATCGTGGAGAATCCGAGTAGGAGGTTTGCGTCCCGCCCGAGGCGGCGCGCATTTCAAGAGGAGCAAACACGTCGATCATTTGACAACTTGGACAGGAGGACCCGGCCGCGGGTGCGTTGTTGAGCGCATGCGCGGTGCGCCCCTTGTTTGAGGGAGGGAAGCATGAACGCGCTGAAGGTCTTGGTATCCGTGACCGCGGGGGTTTTGATGGCTTCAGGTGCATCTGCGGCCATCACAACGCTGACAGACCGGAACTCTGTGGTTCGGCTGGACGATTCGTCCCAGGCGGGTTTCTTCGACTGGGAGGTGGATGGGGTCGATCAGCTCTTCCAGCAGTGGTTCTGGTTCCGCGTCGGAGGCGCCGGGCAGGAATCATCGCTCGACACGCTGCCGCTGACGGGCTATGCGGCGGTGGACACGAACCCGTTCGACGATCCCGGAATTGACAGCGTTTCGCTGCAGTACACCGGAGCGAGCATCCGTGTGACGGGCACGTGGACGCTTCGCGGCGGGGACAACGGGTCGGGACTTTCCGATCTCTCGGAAAGCCTCTCGCTGACCAACATGACAGGCGCGCCGATCTCCGTCACGTTCTTCCAGTACACGGATTTTGACCTGGGCAATACGGTCATCGACCAGTATGCGCAGGTTGTGGGCGTCACGAACAACACGATTCAGCAGCAGGACATCGGCTTCACGTTCTCCGAGACGATCATCACGCCGTCGCCGGACAACTTCGAAGTGAGCGTCTTCCCGGTGCTGCTGAACTCGCTGAACGACGGAGCGGTCACCTCGCTCAGCGGCGCGGCCGGCCCGATCGGTCCGGGGGATCTCGTGTGGGCGGTTTCCTGGACGGTTGCTTTGGGGCCGAACCAGACGATCAATGTGGTGAAGGACAAGTCCATTGTTCCGACTCCGGGCGCGGTGGCGCTGATCGGAGTCGCGGGACTTGCCGGCCTTCGCCGCCGTCGTTGAGTCCCGGGTTACGGTTCGTCTCCTTCGCGCTCCTCATGCTCGATATTTTTCAAACGGAATCCCCGCAGGGATTCCGTTTTTGCTTTGGGCTGCGCGGTTCCGAAAACGCTTGTGGGACAAGTCCTTACGGCAATCATTTTGGGAGTATGTTCGGTAGGCGGGGTGGGCGACGGGGTCGGCACATCGCGTTCTCGGTCTACAAGTTGGCAAAAAAGGGCTTGCAGGAATCGTCGGCATCGGCGATATTGGAGCACCTGAGGGAAGGCTCCGTGAGGGGTCTGCTCGCAGAGAGAGAGGCTGCCCAAACCCGGATGAGAACCACTTTGGTGTGGATGACAGGCACCCGAAGTGGGTTTCGAAACGTTCAGGGCAGAGGGGTCAATTAAGGAGCGGAAGGCGCTGTCGCAATCGGCGCTACGCGGAGGAATACGAGCATGAGACGCGTGAATGGCATGATGCTGGCGGCGGGAACAGTGCTCGTTCTGGGCGCTTCGGCGTTCGGCGGCACGCTGACGATCCGGGACCGCAATGCACTTGCGGACGTAGACCCGGACTCACTGGATGGCATGTACAACTGGGTTGTGGACGGCACCGATTCCCTGTTCCAGCAGTGGTTCTGGGTGCGGCCGGACGGCGCGAGCTTCGAGACCCCACTCAATGGGCTGACCTTGACTGGTACTGCGCTGTCGGACACGAACACCTTCGATGATCCGGCGGCCGATACCCTCGCCATGCAGCATGAAGGTTTCGGGCTGCGTGTGACGACGACTTTCCAGCTCCGCGGAAGCACACCCGGATCTGGCACGTCGACGATCGGTGAGCAGATCCGCATCCGGAACATCGCGACTTTCCCACAGACGATTTCGTTCTTCCAGTACAACGACTTCGATCTTCGCGATACAGCCGGCGGCGACACCGTGCAGATCTTCTCGGGCAACACGGCGATTCAGACGGACGGCTCGGTGGACATGGCGGAAGTCGCCGCGACGCCGGCCCCGACTGCGTATCAGGTCGGAACGTTCCCCACGATCTTGAACTCGCTTCAGGATGGAGCGGTGACGACGCTGAACAACTTCGCGGGTCCGATCGGCCCGGGGGATGCGACGTGGGCGTTCCAGTGGACGGTCACGCTGAACCCAGGTCAGGAACTGCTCATCAGCAAGAACAAGTTCGTGCAGGTTCCCGGGCCGGGTTCCCTTGCTCTTGCCGGGTTGGCCGGGCTGGTCGGCCTTCGCCGCAAGCGCTGATCTGATCTGATCCGATGACTGAAATCACGCAAGGCTCCGCGGATCGCGGGGCCTTGTTTGTTTTTGCGGCATCGCGCGGGAAAGTCGCGGGATGTGCCGCGCCGCGGAGCTATCCGCTACCATCCCGCTCCCGTCATTCTTCGGAGAAGAAGGGGTCCCAAGGAGTCTGAAGTCAGAGGATTCGAGCCATGCGTCGCGCGAAGATATCGATCATCGGTGCAGGGAACGTCGGGGCTACGTGCGCCCATTGGGCGGCGGCCAAGGAACTGGGCGACATCGTGCTTTTGGACGTGCCCGACCGCGAGGGCGTCGCCAAGGGCAAGGCGCTCGACCTGGCCTGCTGCGGGCCGATCGAACGGTTCGATTCGCGCGTGACCGGCACGGCGGACTACCGCGACATCAGCGGAAGCGATGTGGTGGTCATCACGGCGGGCATGCCGCGCAAGCCGGGCATGAGCCGGGACGACTTGATCAGCGTGAACGTAAAGATCGTGAAGGAAGTTTCGGAGAAAGTCAGAGAGCATGCGCCGCAGTCCATCGTGATCGTGGTGAGCAATCCGCTGGACGCGATGGTGTACACGGCGTGGAAGGTCACCGGGTTCCCGACGCACCGCATCATGGGGCAGGCGGGATCGCTGGATGTCGCGCGATTCCGCGCGTTCATCGCGATGGAACTCGGCGTGAGCATCGAGGACATTTCCGCGCTGCTGCTGGGCGGGCACGGGGATGACATGGTTCCGCTGCCGCGCCTGACGAGCGTGCACGGCATTCCGCTGGCGGACCTGATGAGTCCTGAGAAGATCAGCGCGTGCGTGGAGCGTGCGAAGGTGGGCGGAGGAGAGATCGTCAAGCTGATGGGGACAAGCGCGTACTACGCGCCGGCCAGCGGCACGATCCAGATGGTCGAGGCGATCGTGAAGGACAAGAAGCGGATCATCCCCTCGGCGGCCTACTGCGAAGACGAGTTCGGCGTGGCGCCGGGCCAGAAGGGCAAGGGCTACTTCGTCGGGGTTCCCGCTCTGCTGGGGTCGCGGGGCGTCGAGAAGGTGGTGACGTTCCGGATGACGTCGGAGGAGCAGAAGCTCATGGACGAGTCCGTCCGGCACGTGCAGGACCTGGTGAAAGTCGTTCGGCAGATGTTCCCCGAGCTGGGATAGGCCAATGTGACAAGGTGTCGATCGCCGTCGCTTTCTTTCGAGTGCGATGGTTGGTCGGGGGGCCGGTTTCTCCATGGCGCGCGGAGCGCGCCCGGGAGGCGTGGGTCATAATTCGCGATGAGAGCATGGCAGGGGCCGATGGCGTAGATCAGCGCGGTGCATTGGCGGGCTGCTCCCGCACCGGCATGCGCATGGACAGGGGCCTGGATGGCTGAACTGCTGGAATGGTTCCAGTGCAAGAAGTGCGGGAGGCGGCAACGCTGGCGAGCGGAGCTTGCCGGACGCACCGTGGATTGCGCGTGCGGCGCGCGTGTGACGGTACCGGACCCCGAACTGAGAATCGACAGTGCCGATCCGGAAGACACGCTCTCGGCGACCGGGTCCGCCATCGCGATGGATCAGACCATCGGCATGGATGAGTCTTCCGGCGCGCCGGTGATCCCGGCGGCGTACTCCTACGGCGCTGCGCAGCGCGGCATCTTCGGCCTCACGCCGTTCGGCGAGTTGATTCTGTGGACGATTCTCGCGGCGATCGGCTTCGTGCTCGCCGTGTTCGCTGCGTTCAACTACAAGTGGACGGCGGGCTGGATTTGCGGAGGGATCGCGCTGATATGGGCGCCGGTGTCGCTGTACAAGTGGCGGCGCGCCGAGCGGCGCTGGCAGGGGTATCGCAAACTTGCGCGAGCAGTGGAGGAAACGCTGGACACGGATCAGGTGCGGCTGCGAGCGGTCAGCGTGCGAAAGCCCCGAGACGGGTGAGCGGGCGCTCAGCCGGGCGGTGCGACGGGCTTCTCGGCAGTCTGACCGAGTACGCGCCGAACCATCTTCTCCATGGCTTCGGCGGTGGCCATTTCCTCGACGACCACGCCGTTGGCCCCGCGCGTCGCGGCCACGATTCCCTGACTCACATAGTTCGTGCGAACGATGATGAAGATGTCCGGCTTGAGTTCGCGTGCCGCCTGACAGGCTCGGAGCTGGCTGTCCTCGTCCGGCACGGTGAGGATGAGCAGGTCGGCGTGGTCGATGCCCGCGGTCTCCAAAACTTCGACGCTGGCCACATCTCCGAACACGATGGAGCGACCGAGGCCGGCCTGACGCGCCACCGTTGCCGGGTTCATCTCGATGATGGTCGTGGAAACGTTCATCTTGCGCAGTTCGTCGGCGACCGCGCGGCCGACCAGGCCGAACCCTCCGATGATCGCGTGCCTGCGCCGGCCGGGCGACGCGGGGAGCATCGGGGAATCTCCGGTCGGAGCCGCTGGCGGGGGGGGCGACGGAGGGGAGGCAGCCGACTCGTGCGTCGCGGATTCGGCGCGGCACCAGGGGGCCGTGGGGATCGGAGGCAGGCGTGTGTTGATGACGGCGGCGAGATGGATCAACCCGGGCGTCACGATCAGCGAAACCACGATCATGGCGATGAGGAACCCGAGGGTCTCCGAATCGATGAGTCCGATGGAAGGATCTTCCGCGGCGGCGAGAAGCACGATGCTGAACTCGCCGGCCTGGCAGAGAGCGACACCGACCTTGAGAGCGACGTTTCCGGTGGAACCTGAGGCCCAGCAGAGGGCGCCGATGATCACGGCCTTGATCGCGAGCAGGCCGGCTGTGCCCATGAGCACGGTACCGAAGTGTTCCCAGAGCATGGCGAGGTCCACGCTCATGCCGATGGCGGTGAAGAAGACCGCACCGAAGACGTCGCGGATGGCGCCCACCTGTCCGCCGAGCTGGTGTCGGAACGGGGTGGAAGAGAGCAGGAAGCCGGCAAGAAAGGCGCCCAAGGCGATGTTGAGTCCGACGGTCTGGGTCAAGGCGGCCGCGCCGAGAGCCGTCGCGGTGGAGACGACGGTGAGCACCTCGGGCGACTTGAGCCGGGCGGCCTCATGCAGAAGCCTCGGCAGTGCGAACTTGCCGACCACGACGACCGCGGCGACAACGGCGATGGCGATCCCGGCATTCTCGAGCATCTCGACGGCGACGGCGCCCGCGTCCACGGGGATCGCGGGCGCGGAACCCGGCACGGCGCCTTCGATGTTCACCACGCCGGGTTCCACGAGGCCGTTCCAGCGAGCGAGCGGCGGAAGGATGAGCAGCAGGACGATGGCGATGAGGTCCTGGAGTATCAGGACGCCGAGCGCCAGCCTGCCGTGCACGTGCCCCAGTTGGCGACGGTTCATGTACACGCGGAGCACGACCACCGTGCTCGACATCGAGAGGGCGAAGGCAACGACCAGCGCGGAAGGAGCACTCAGGCCCGGCCCATGCATGCCGCTGAGCAGGCCGGCCAACGCCCAGAACACGGTCGTTGTGGCCAGAAATCCGCCGAGCGTGATGATGGTCACCTGTTTGAGCGAGCGGGAGACCACCTGCATGTCCATATGCAGGCCGATGCCGAACATGAGCAGGATGATGGCGAGGTCGGAGACAGCCTGAACCTCCGCGGGGTTGCGCACGAGCGTCACAAGTCCGCCGGGGCCGATGATGGCGCCGGTGATGAGATACGCCGGCACCGTCGCGAGGCGGAGGCGAGCCAGTGCGATGGAGACGACGCCCGCAGCGAGGAGAATCGTCAGGAGGTTGGCGAACATCGGCGAGATATCGCCGTGCGCTGCGCCGGAAGCCAGCAGGGACATGAGCCGCATCGCGGGCGGATGGTAGCCGGAGCACGGTCAGTTCGGACAGACGAGCGAGATTGCACTCAAGCGGTCGGTGCCGCGTCGGCTGGCAACCCGTACTCGCTCCAGCGTCGTCGGACGAGGTCGCGCACGTCCTGCGTCATCCGGATGATGGGTGGCCAGTGGCGGACTGGCACGCCGTTGTGATCGTCCCCCGGGAGCTTGGGAGTGGCGTCGAAGGCGACGCGCCGGCCGCAGACCGTGAGAAACATGTCCCGGTCGGCAGACGTGTTGGCAGCCCAATGGAAGAGGGCATCGTCGATGCTGGAGAGGTCGGCATCCGTGCCGAGAATCACGACCCAGCGCGGGATGCCGATCTCCTCGGTCATGCCGCCGAGGGTCTTGATCAGCCGTGCGCCTTCACCGGCGGCAGCTTTGTGCATGCGCAGGAAGAGCCACCAGCCGCCCAGCTCTTCCGGGAGCCGTGCGTCGAGCACTCCCGGGAGCCGTCGTAGGCGCGATTCGGAAGCTGCGGCCCGGTCACCGGTGACCGGGGGGATCGGTCCCGCGGCACACAGGTCGGCGGCAAGTCCCTCGAGTGAGCGGAACTCCTCCGCGGGGGAAGATTTGCGGGTGGCATCCAAGCCGATCTTCGTACCGGCGCCGAGGAAGGGGGCGGCATGGTCGAGGATGTCCACGGGGCCGCGGACGCGTTCGATGTCGCGGGCGGGCACGCAGAACTCTCCGATGGCGCGCAGCACGGCGGTTGTGTCATGGACATCGACGTCGTCGTCGACGACGACCACGTTCTTCGTCCAGCTCATCTGGCCGGCGCCCCACACGCCGTGCATGATTCGGCGAGCGTGCAGCGGGTAGCTCTTGCGGATCTTGATGAACGCGCAGTTGTGAAACGCGCCGAACATCGGCAGGTCGTAGTCCTCGATGTCCGGTATGATGGTGCGCAGGAGCGGGAGCATGATGCGTTCGGTGGCCTTGCCGATGAAGTAATCTTCCTGGGGCGGGAGTCCGACGATGGTGGTCGGATAGATGGGATCGCGCCGATGCGTGATCGCCGATACCGTGAGGATGGGGTAGCGGTCCGGCAGCGAGTAATAGCCGGTGTGGTCGCCGAACGGGCCTTCAAAGGCCGCGCCCGGGCCGAGCGGTCCATCGCGGCGGGGATCGAAGTTCACATGTCCGGCTTCGTGCGACACGAAGCCTTCGATCACGATTTCCGCGTTGGCGGGAATCCACAGGGGAACGGTTCGAGCGCGAACCAGCTCGATGCCCCGGCCGTGCAGAAAGCCCGCCATGAGGAGTTCACTGATACCGGGCGGAAGGGGACAGGTGGCGGCGTAGGGAAGAACGCTTTCGCCGCCCAGCGCGATGGCGACTGGCATGGGCCGGCCCAGCGCCTTCCAGGACTGCCAATGTCGTGCGCCGTCATGATGCATGTGCCAATGCATGGCCATGGTGCGCGGGCCGAGGAGCTGCACGCGGTACATGCCGATGTTGTGCGACGGCGGCCTTGGATGGTCGCGATCATCGGCATGGATCGTGTGGATGCCGGCGAACGTGACGTAACGGCCGCGGATGGATTCATCCCGGGAGGTGATGCCGGGGACGCCGTCGTTCACGCCGGCGGGGTAGCCGAGGGCGGCGAGATCGCCGTCGAGCGGCCAGCAGCGGATGAGCGGCAGTCGGCGCAGATCGACCGCATCGCCTTCGCGGATGACCTGCTGGCATTCGCCGAGGCCCTGCCTGCGTCGAGGGGGTACGCGCAGGATGGGAAGGAATCGGCGCGCTGCGCTGAAGGCGTCGCGGAGTGACGCGGGCGGCTGAGGCTTGACAAGCTCGGCGATGCGCGCGGCGATGGCTTCGAAGCCGTCGGGTCGGTCCGGGGATACGGTCGTCGCGCCGAGGGCCATTTCCATGCGGCGGTAGCTGCCGTAGGCGTTGATGAGGACGGGTATGTCCGAGCCTGCGACCTGTTCGAAGAAGAGCGCATGGCCGCCGAGGTGATGGAATCGCGGATCGTTGCGGCGCGACGAGAAACTGCCGAGCGAGGGCGCCGGACTCTTGCTCTGCCGGTCGGTGATCTCGGTGATTTCAAGAATCGGCGAGACCGGGGCGCGGATGCGCCGCAGCTCGCCTGCTTCTTCAAGCGCCCGGACAAACTCGCGAAGATCGCGGTACACGCCGCGCATGGTATCGACGGGCCTGTCCGGTCGTGAATCGCCACCCTCGGCTACCATGCGACGCACCGACGGGCGAAGCGCATGAAAGTTCGGACAGGAACCGCCGAACAAGCCCGGTACGGGCCATCCCGACAGTGAGGCAGTGACCGGCGAGCATGGCGGCAATCACTTCAAGTACCGGACTGGCACTGGACCTGGTGGGTGTGGAGAAGGTCTATCGAGGCAGAGTGCGCGCGCTCCGGGGGATCGATATGCACGTGGGGCGCGGTGAGATCTTCGGGTTGCTGGGGCCGAACGGTGCCGGCAAGAGCACGCTGGTGAAGATTCTCATGACGGTTGTGCGTCCTACGCGATGCTCGGGGCATGTGCTCGGCGCTCCGGTCGGGCACAAGGCGACGCTGGCGCGCGTGGGGTATCTCCCGGAGCATCACAAGTTTCCGGACTACCTGACGGGGGCGCAGGTGCTCGATTTCTACGCGGCGCTGGCCAAGGTGCCGCGGGAGGTTCGGAGGCGCCGAAGCGCTGAGCTGCTGGACCTCGTCGGGATGAGAGACTGGGCGAACAAGAAGGTGAAGGGGTATTCCAAGGGGATGCGTCAGCGGGTCGGCGTGGCCCAGGCGTTGATGAATGACCCGGACCTGATCCTGCTGGACGAGCCGACGGACGGGGTCGATCCGCCGGGCCGGCGGGACATTCGCAACGTACTCGTGGAGCTGCGGAACCGGGGCAAGACGGTCTTCGTGAACAGCCACATCCTCTCGGAACTGGAGATGATCTGCGATCGGGTGGCGATCCTGGTGCAGGGCGTGGTCGCATCCCAGGGAACCATCGCGGACCTCACGCGGCATCAGGAACGGTACGAGATCGAGCTGGCGGCGGATGAACTGCCGGTGGCGCTGGACGAAATCCGTGCGGCGCTGCCGGGCGCCTTTGAACCGGGCATGCGCGACGAGAATCCACTCGGTCCGGTGAGCGCGGCCGGGGTGGCCGTCGGAGGGGCGACGGGTACGCCTGGAGCGCCGAAGAAAGCTGTGACGCGAGGCCGACTGTCAAGCGGGGAGGCCATCGAAGTCGAACGCAACATGATCCGCGTTGGCTCATCGGATCCGCGCCGGATCCAGCCGGTGATCGATGCGTTGCGTGCGCGCGGGCTGACCATCCGATCGCTTCGGTCCGTCAGGCCGTCGCTGGAGGACCTCTTCATGCAGGCCGTGACGGACCCGACGACGGGAGAAGCGCTCAAGCCGGGGGCCGAGCGGCCGGGCAAACGGCGCGCGAAGGGGGCGCGCCGGTGATTCAGACTCTGGCCATTCTTCAGGATGCCTATCGCGAGTTGAACGCGAAAAAGCTGTTCTGGATCACGCTCCTGCTCTCCGGTCTTGTCGTCGTCGCGATCGGGATTGTCGGCATCAACGACCGGGGACTGACGGTCCTGGGCATGACGCTCGAGGCGATTCCGCTCAAGACGTCGATGATTTCCGAGGCGGCGTTCTACAAGCTCACGTTCATGAATGTCGGCGTGAAGCTGTGGTTGAGCTGGGCGGCGGCGATTCTGGCCCTTATTTCCACGGCGGGCATCTTCCCGGACTTTTTGGCGGGCGGATCGATCGAACTGACCCTCTCCAAGCCGATTTCGCGCATCCGGCTGTTCCTGACGAAGTACGTCTCGGGCCTGCTGTTCGTCGCGCTGCAGGTCGGGGTGTTCACGATTGCATCGTTTCTGGTGATCGGCATTCGTGGAGGTGCGTGGGAGTGGCGCATCTTCCTGGCGATTCCGATTGTGGTGGCGTTCTTCAGCTATCTCTTCTGCCTGTGCGTGCTGATCGGGCTTGTGACGCGCTCTGCGGTTGCGTCGCTGCTGCTCACGATCCTCTTCTGGCTGGCGATCTTCGGGCTGAACACGACGGACGGGATCCTGCTCTCGGTCAAGCACGCGATGCAGCGGTCAGTGGATGCCCAGATGGCGCGCGTGGAGGGCTACGACGCTTCGATCGAGGCGCTTGCCGCGGAAGTGCCGGAGGAGGCGCAGGCCAGCGTGACCACCGACGAGGAAGAAGGGGACGGTACAGGTTTGCTCGGCGCACTGGCTTCAGCCATCAGGACTCCGCCGCCGGCGCCGGGGTCCGCCGAGGAGCACGCGCTGAAGATGGCCGAGCTGAAGACGGAGCGCAATCGGCTGTACGACAGCGCAAAGAAATCGGAGGAATCACTTCGCAGCATTCAGTGGTGGCATGCGAGGGTCATCAACGCGAAGACGATCCTGCCCAAGACGCAAGAAACCGTCGCGCTGCTGAACGAATCCCTGATGAGGGTCGAGGAGATGGAGCAACTGCGCGAGATGATGACCGCGCAGGGCGGCGACAGTTCGCAGTTCGAGGCGGAGGAGGAGCTTCGGAACCGACCGGTGTGGTGGGTGCTGGGAACGTCGCTCGGGTTCGAGGCGGTGATCCTCGGGATCGGCGCGTGGATCTTCTGCCGGCGCGACTTCTGAGGAAACAAAGTGCGCATGAGAAAACCCCCTGGCGGTCAGGCCGATCGCGGCGGGGGCAATCGAGACTTGAAGAGTCGAACCGCTCGGGCGTGGGGACGATCTATTCCTTGCTGAGCGGTTCCTGGGTGAGCGGATCGCGAAGGGGCAACTCCGTGGCGACACCGTCGAAGAAGTCGCGCATCGAGGCGGCCTTGCTCGGGTCGGCCGCGGTCGCGACGTTGCCCTCGTAGATCTCCTGCCACCTTCCCACGACGAGAATCGCGACGTTGCCGGGCGAGAGGTAGGTTTGAGCGACGCGCTGCACATCCGCGGCGGTCACGGCGCGGACCCTGTCTCGGTAGGTCTTCCAGAAGTCGGCGGGTCGGTTGGTGCGTTCGTCATCGATGAACAGGTTGACCATCGCCGGTTTGCTCTCGAAGCGGCGCGGGAAGGTTTCGATGAGCTGGTTCGTGGAAGTTTCCAGTTCGACCTCGGAGACCGGCTCGGTGCGGATGCGTTCCATTTCTTCGAAGACAATCTTGAGCGCCTGGGCGACGGTGCTGTTCTTGGAGGCGAATCCCGCGCGGAACTCGCCGGGGTAGTAGACGCGGTTGCCGAACATGGAATAGGCGCCGTAGGCGAGTCCTTCATCGCTGCGGACGCGCGACATGATGCGGCTGGTGAAGCCGCCGCCGCCGAGGATGTCGTTCATGATCTCGACGGGAATCGCGTCCGGGTCGTCGCGCCGGATGCCCTTGTGGCCGATGAGCACCTTGCCCTGGGGGATGTCCTTCTCGATGTAGCGGATACCGGGGGCGGGCGTCTCGGTCGGGGCGGGCGGATCGGGGATTGTTCCCCCACCGGGCGGGAGTTCCCAGCCGGCGAGGGCCTTTTCCAGAACCTCCATCATGTCCGCCGGCTCGAAGTCGCCCGTCACTCCGATGATCAGGTTGCCGGGGTGGAAGATCGACCTGTGGAACGCGCGCATGTCCTCGATGGAAATGGACTCGATGGTGGCCCTGGTCGGGACACGTCCTTCGAAGTGATCGCGCCCCCAGAAGAGGGCCGACCACTCGCGCGAGGCGATGCTGTCGGCATCGTCGTTGCGCTGCTTCATGTTCTCGATGGTCTCATCGCGGTAGATCTTGACCTTGTCCTCCTGGAAACCGGGATTGCGGACCATGTCCATGAAGAGCGCGAAGGCCTCGTCGAAGTTGCTCTTGAGACAGTTGAGCGAGGCGCCGGAGCTGGTGCCGCCGATGAAGGCGCCGGCGTTCGCGGCAAGGAAGTCGAACTTCTCGTCCATGTCCTGTGCGGAGACGGTCGTGGTGCCGCCGCGGCGGATCATGGCGCCGGTCATCGCGGCCAAGCCGGTCTTCTCCGCGGGTTCGAGATAGGCGCCGCCCTTGAACGAGAATGTGATGGTCAGGAGCGGGAACTCATGGCTCGGTGCCATGTAGACGGGCACGCCGCTGGAGAGCGTCCGTCGAAAGTCCGACGCGGCGGGCGGCTCGAAGACCAGCGGCTTGAACTCGATCTTCTCGGGACGGGCCGGAATGGCGGCGGCGACGCCGGCGCAGGCCAAGGAAGTCGGCGCCAGAAGCAATGAAGCGCCGGCGAGGAAGGAGCGGAGACGAGAACGGGCGGTCATGTCGGTATCTCCTGCCGGCGGGGCCGGCGAGCGGTGGGCGATTGTGCGAACACGATGAAGCGGGCGTGCATCATTCCGAGTCGGTCTTCGCCTCAAGCTCGGCGATGCGCTGGGCAAGCTTCTTGAGGAAGTAGTCCATGGCGGGCTTGAAGTGCTCCGGAACCTGGTCTTTCTGCGCGGTCATCTCCGCCTCGAGCACGCGAAGCTCCTCGAGATTCTCGTTCTTCTGAATCTGCTCGACCTGCTTCTTGACCGACTGCTTGACCTGCGGGCCGAGCTTGTCGAGCGCCGCGAGTTCGGGATCCTCGTCCGCGGGCACGCCCGTGCCCGCCTTGCGGGTGTAGATCGCCACCGTACGGTTCCAGCGGTCGAAGTACTTCCTGGCGACGCGCTGGATGTCCTCGGCGGTGACCGCCTGAAGCTTCTTGGGCGATTCGTTGATGTAGCGCCAGTCGCCCAGACCCTCGCTGTAGCCGATCTGCACCATGAGGAAGAAGGAGTTCTGGAGCCTCCGGTAGGAGTCGGCCGCGACCTGATTCTTGACCTTCTGAAGCTCCTGCTCGGGGACAAGTTCATCCTGCAGGCGCTTGATCTCTTCGTACCACGCGGATTCGAGCTGTTCCGGTGTCGCTTCGCCCTTGGTTTCCGCGTAGAAGGAGTACATCCCGGCGTACTTGCGTGCATCCTGACTGGCGAAGGCGGAGGAGGCGATCTCCTTGCCTTCGATCATCGACTTGTAGAGGCGTCCGGTACGCCCGTTCAGCACGTTGCTCATCATTTCCAGCGCAAACTCATCCGGGTGATTGAAGGGCACGGTGTGGTAGCGCACCTGCACCTGCGGCTGGCAATCGCACTCCGCATACATGCGCTTCTCGACGGTCTGGGGCATTTCCAGCGTCACGACCGGAGGGATGACCTTGCCGGTGGGCGTGAGACGGGAGAAGTACTGCTGGATGACCGGCTTGATCTCGGCCGGCTCGAAATCTCCGACGACGACGCCCACGAGATTCGCGGGCTGGTAGTACGTAGCGTAATAGTCCTGAGCCTGTTCGAGAGTGTAGGAGTTGAGGTCGCTCGGCCAGCCGATGACGGGCCACTTGTACGGCGAGCTTTGCCAGAAGATCGCGTCCAGCTGCTCATCGAAAATGCCGGTGGGGGTGCTCTCCGTGCGGAGCCTTCGTTCCTCGTGCACGACATCGCGCTCGGCGTAGAACTCGCGGAACACTGAATCCGTGAGGCGGTCACTCTCCATCCAGGCCCAGAGTTCGAACTTGTTGGCCGGGACACTGATGAAGTAGAAGGTGAGATCGTTGCTCGTGAAAGCGTTCATGCCCGAGCCGCCGAGCGTGGTGTACACACGGTCGAACTCGTCCTTGACGATCACTTCGCGATGATCCTGGATGAGTTTCTCGAGCTGGGCGCGAAGCTCGCGAACTTCCCTGGTATCGTTCTCCGGGTTCCACGGGTCATCGATCTCGCCGCGCCGATATCGCTCGTACTGGAGGCCGTGCTGAAGCTCCATGAGCTTGTCGCGGGTCTCCTTCTGGAGACGGCGGTACTCCTCATCCCGGGCGGCATCGGTCGTGCCGATGGTGCGCGTCCCCTTGAACATCATGTGCTCGAAGAAGTGCGAGATGCCCGTGATGCCCGGCCGTTCGTTCACCGAGCCGACCTTGGCGACCCAGCCCGCGGCGATGATGTTCGGCTCCTCATCACGGGGATAGAGAAGGAACTTCATGCCGTTTTCGAGGACGAACTCCTCGACATTGACCTGCTGGGCCGCGGCGGGGAAAGCGGAGAATCCGCAGGCCGCCGCGACGAGCGCCAGCACGCTCGACCGAATCCGTTGCATCGACGTTCGCTCCTGAAGGAAGGGAACAGCTCCACCGGCCTGATTCTACCGTGCAGGGGATTCGCGGGGTGCGGTCGAGGACGGAGAAGAGCCGGGCGTCGTCGCTGTGTGCCGGTGCGACAGGGATCGCTCCAGAAGGAGGCTGTTGCCGACGACGCTGAGGCTGGAAGCCGCCATCGCGCCCGAAGCGAGGACAGGATGAATCACCCCCAAAGCCGCCAGCGGTATCAGCGCCGCGTTGTAGATGAGCGCCCAGAAGAGGTTCTGTCGGATGCGGGCGAACGTAGCGCGACTGAGGCGGATTGCATCCGGAACCGCGCGCAGGTCCGCGCGCATCAGCACAATGCCCGCTGACTCGATGGCGACCTCGGAGCCTGTTCCCACGGCGATTCCCAGATCGGCCTGAGCCAGCGCGGCGGCATCGTTGATGCCGTCGCCGATCATGGCGACACGCCGGCCGCGTTCCTGGAGTTTGCGGATCTCTTCCGCTTTCTCGCCGGGGAGCACGTCAGCGATGAAATCCTGAATGCCGGTTGTTTCAGCGATTCGGCGGGCGACGCGCTCGTGATCGCCGGTGATCATGATGGTGTGAAGACCCATGGAGCGCAGGTCCGTGACCGCGGCCGCGGCTTCGGGGCGCGGCTCATCGGCAAGCGTCAGCGCGCCCCGGAGCGTGCCGTTCAACTCGATTACGACGACGGTCATGCCCTTGTCGCAGAGCGCGGCAATGGTCTGCGAGAATTTGTCCGAGGCGGACGGGACGAAGGCGGGGCGCACAATGCGGACGCGGCTTCCTTGGACGACTCCCTGAACGCCCTGGCCGGTGATGCTCATGAAACTCTCGACAGGAAGCAATGCGAGTCCGCGCGACCGGGCGGCGTCGGTGATGGCGCGGGCGAGCGGATGTTCGCTGCGCTGTTCGACGGACGCGGCGAGCTGCAGAAGTTGGTCTTCGTGCGTGCCGTCGAACGGGACGACGCCGGTGAGTTGAGGCCGGCCGAGCGTGAGCGTGCCCGTTTTGTCGAGCACAACGGTATCGATGAAGCGGGCCTGCTCGAGCACCTGCGCATCGCGAATCAAGAAACCTCTTCGTGCAGCGATCCTCGTGCCCACCATGACGGCAGTGGGGGTCGCTAGCCCGAGCGCGCAGGGGCACGCGATGACGAGCACGGCGACGGCGGCAAAAAGGCCCTTGTGCCAATCGACTGATCCGGCGAGGCCGGTGTACAGCCACCAGCCGACCATGGCGGCGATCGCGCACGCGATGACCGCGGGTACGAACCGTGCGCAGACCGCATCGGCGATGCGTTCGATGCGGGCCTTGCTGGAGCGCGCTTTCTCGACCTGGGCGATGATGCTTGCGAGCGTTGTTTCCGCGCCGACGCGGCGGGCGCGGGCCGTGAATGCGCCGGTCGTATTGAGAGAACCGGCGAACACGCGATCCCCGGGATGCTTGTCGATCGGGATCGACTCGCCGGTGAGCATGGATTCATCAACCGCCGAATACCCTTCCAGCACCTCGCCATCCACAGGCACACGAGCGCCGGGCCTGAGGACGAAGATGTCACCGGGGACGACCTCGCTCACGGGCACTTCATGCTCCCGCCCGTCCCGAAGGATGATCGCGGATGAAGGCGCCAGCTCAAGAAGCGCCCAGATGGAGCCGGCAGCGCGGTCCCTCGCCCGGACTTCCACATACTTGCCGACGCAGATGAGCGTGAGGATCATCGCGCTGGTCTCGAAGTAGACATGCGTTGTCGCGGCGGGATGCGCGCCCGCGGATCGGAGCAGCTCAAAGAAGCTGTAGGCGAAGGCGATGGAGGATCCGCCCGCAACCAGAGTGTCCATATCGGCGCGCGCGTGTCGCGCGGCCGCGAGCAGGCCGCGATAGAACGGCGCTCCGCAGTAGACCTGCACGGGCGCTGCGAGAGCGCATTGGACCCATCCGGCCCATAGCATGCCGTGCACGTCGGGCAGCAGCATGAAGAGGATCAGCGGCGTGGACAGCACCGCGCCGACGACGAAACGGCGCAGCCATGCGCGCGCGGCGCCGTCATCCGCCGGGCGAGCCGTGCCGACCGGAGGGGCGTCAGCGGGTGTCGCATCGAAGCCGGCCCGGCGCACGGCAGCGATAAGCGCGTCGGCCGAGGTGCCGGACTCGTCCAGCGTGACGATCGCGCGGCCGGTTGCGAAGTTCACGGCTGCATCCGCGACACCGGGGACGCGCGCCAGAGCCTTTTGAACGCCGACGGCGCACGAAGCGCAGTGCATGCCGGAGACGTTCAGTGAAAGAACACGATCGGGACGCTTCACGCTGGGTGAGCTTTCCCGTGGCGTGTCCGATAACGACATGGGTGAATGGTAGCGTGCGTCCGACGAGGAAGAGGCGCGAGAGAGGGCGTCTCAACCGGGGGGGTATTCGGTCCGATCCGCTGTGCAGGCGCGGAATGTTCCGACGTTGTGGCGTTGCGCGCAAGGGGCCTGGAGATGAGCGGCGAGATCGGGCTGACATTCCGTCGATTTGAGCGGCGCCGGCTTGAGCTGTGCGCTCGAGTCACGGTGGACGCGGCGTCGAGCGCGCAGGTTAGGCTTTCGGCGCAGACCGGGCTGAAGGAACAGGGGCTGAGCGCCGTCGTCGTGGATGTCAGCGAGGGTGGTTTGGGAGTGCGGACCGGTTTGTTCCTGCCGCGGAAGGCGGTCCTGCACGTCAGCATCTTCGATGGTCCGGATGGCAACGTGATCTTCGAGGAAACGGTTCGCGTGCAGCGCGTTTCCATGCTGGATCGTGCGGCCAGCTACCTGCTGGGGACGGCATTCGTCGAGCGCGGTCCGGACTTGCTTCGTCGGGTGAACGAACTGCTGCGTCGCTGCGGGGTCGAAGGGCAGAACGGCGTCGCGATGGCACAGGAGCCGCGCGTTGCATAGCACGAGCGATTATCTCGTCCGGATGTTGCGCGATGAGGGGCTGCTGGACGCCGCAGGGCTGGACCGCGCCACGGCGCTCGCGGTGGAACGCGGCATTCCGGTCGAGGATGCGCTGATCGCCGCCGGGCTGGTGACGCCGCGCGACCTTGCCGTCTCAAAGGCGGTGCTGTGCGAGGCGGCATTCGTTGATCCGACCAACTACGAAATCGACATTCTGAACGCGCGGCTGCTGCCGCGCGGCATCGCCGAGAAGCATCAGGCGTTCCCGCTGTTTGTGCTGGATGGCGTGGCGACGATCGGCATGGCCGATCCGCTGAATCTGGGTGCGATCGATCAGATCCGTCAGCTGCTGAAGATGGAGATCGAGGCCGTGCTGTGCGTGCCGGAGCAGATCTCGGCACTGACGGCAAAGGCCTACAGCCTGGTGACCGGCGGCGCCGGTGATGCCGATCGGGAGTGGGACGAAGGAAGCGTGGAAGCCGGTCGCGAGATGACCACCGGCGACGAGCCGATTGTGGCCGCGGTCAATCAGATCATCGCTGAAGCGATCGAGCTGCGCGCGAGCGACATCCACATCAGCCCGTGCGAGACGGAGCTGCAACTGCGCTACCGCGTGGACGGCGAACTGCAGGCAAAGCAGGGGCCGCCGCTCTCGGCGCACTCGGCCATCGTGCAGCGTCTGAAAGTGATGGCCAACCTGGACCTGACCCAGACGCGCCGGCCGCAGGACGGCAAGTTCCGCTTCACGCACCGTTCGGAGCATTTCGAGGTCAGGTTGAGCACGATGCCGACGGTGTGCGGCGAGAACGTTGTGATGCGTGTGCTGAGGCCGCATGCGCAGATTCTGGACTTCCCCGAGCTGGGCGTTCCGGGAGAAATGTGCGAGGAGCTGGACCGGCTGATCGCGCATCCGCACGGGATGCTGCTGGTGACGGGGCCGACGGGTTCGGGCAAGACGAGCACGCTCTACACGGCGATCAAGAAGCTCAACGGGCCGAATGTGAACATCATGACGATCGAGGACCCCGTCGAGATCCGCATGCACGGGGTGCGGCAGATCCAGGCGCATCCCGAGATCGGGCTGACATTCGCGGGTGCGCTGCGTTCGATTCTTCGCCAGGACCCGGACGTGGTTCTCGTGGGCGAGATCCGCGACCTGGAGACGGCGATGATCGCCATGCAGGCCTCGCTGACCGGGCACCTCGTGCTGAGTACGCTGCACACGAACGACGCGGCGGGGGCTGTTGCCCGGCTGAAGGACCTGGGCGTGCCGGCGTTCGTGATCAACTCGGCGCTGCTGGGCGTGATCGCGCAGAGGCTCGTGCGACGGGTGTGCCGCGACTGCGCTGCGCCGGCCGCCGCGGACCCTGCTTTGCTTCGCCGGTTCGGGCTGACCGAGGCACGCAACGCCAAGCTGACCGAAGGCAAGGGATGCGCGCGATGCGGCGGGTCCGGGTTCCGCGGGCGCATCGGAATCTACGAGCTTCTGAGGCTCACTCCCGAACTTGGCGCGGAGATCGAGCGCGGCGCCACGACGCACCAGATCAATCGCTTTGCGATCGAGGCGGGGATGAAGCCCATGTGGCGCGACGGTCTGGAGAAAGCGTGCGCCGGGATCACCACGCTCAATGAAGTCGCGCAGGCGGTCGTCGCTCTGGAGATCGAGGCGGACGCAGGAATGCTGAGGCTCAGCGCATGAGTCAGGCAGCCTTTCATTACCGGGCGCTGGATGGAAGCGGCAACGAAAGCCAGGGCGTTCTCCGCGCGGCAACGAAACAGGACGCATACCGGCGGCTGGCCGCGACGGGGTTGACGCCGGTCCGCATTCGCAAGCACGTGGAGCGGGAGGAATCGCACGGGCGCCGGCGGCGAAGGCGCGTGAAGTCCGCCGAGATTTCGCACTTCACGTACCAGCTCAGCGTGCTGCTCGAGGCACGGATTCCCGTGGTGGATTGCTTCCGCTCGATCGCGGAGCAGGAGCAGAATGAAACGCTGCGGCGGATCGTGCTGGAGATCGCGGCGCGGGTTCAGTCCGGCCAGACGATCACGAGCGCGCTGGAACCGCACAAGCGGCTCTTCGGCAGCGTGTACCTGGAGACCGTTCGGGCCGCGGAACAATCGGGCAACATGATCTCGGTGCTGGCACATCTGGCTGAATCGGTGGAGGAGCAGCAGGAGATGCGCCGGCTGGTCAAGGGCGCTCTGATGTACCCGATGGCGGTGCTGGTCGCGCTGACCATGGCGATCACCTTCCTCATCGTGTTCGTCGTCCCGCGATTCGGGAGGATGTTCGTGGCGCGGGGTGTCGAACTGCCGTTCCTGACGCAGGCGCTGATGACGCTCGGCGAGAGCGTGAAAAGTTATTGGCACGTCTACACCATCGTGATCGGGGGCATCGTCGTCGGCGGCTGGAGGCTGTGGAAGTTGCCCAAAGCCCGATCCGTCATCGACCGATACCTGCATCGCATCCCCTACTTGAAGGGGGTGCTGGTCGGGCTGGCGGTGGGTCGGTTTGCTTCGGTCTTCGGTCTGTGTCTGGGATCGGGCCTGGGATTGATCGAGAGCCTGGAGATGAGCGGACGGGCGACCGGCCGCCCCATGCTGATGGACGATGTGTCGAAGATGGTTCAGCAAGTCAGACAGGGCGGCAAGCTGGGCGACGTGTTGAAGTCGTGCGCCTATCTGCCCGGGTTCGTCAAGCAACTTCTCCGCGCAGGCGAAGAATCCGCGGAGCTGACCAAGATGTGCCGCATTATTGCGCGGCATTACTCGAGGGAAACGAAGCACTCCACGAAGAACTTGTCAACGGTGCTCGAGCCGGTGCTCATTGCGATGTTGACGGGCGCGGTGCTCGTCGTGGCGCTGGCGGTGTTCCTGCCCATGTGGGACATGGTCAGCATCGTGGGATGACGCGAGTTCCGCGCAGGCCGCCCGCGGGAGAGACGACGTGCAAGGCCGGCCGAGAGAATCGGGCAAGGCATCAGAGGAGCATGGACATGTTTGCAACGAGAGTCAATCGAAGGGTCGAGCGCGGCTTCACGCTGATCGAGTTGATCGCGGTGCTGGTCGTGCTCGCGATTCTGTCGGGCGTGGCGCTGCCGCGCTATCTCGATTACGCAGCGCGGGCCCGCACTTCATCGCTGCAGGGTGCGCTGGGCGGCATCCGAACGGGCATCGCGAACTTCTATGCCAACTCGTCCGTGGACGGCGATGCTGCGTTCCCGACGCTCGCCGAGCTTGAGACGATCGGCACCGTGATGCAGGAAGCGATCCCGGCCAACCCGTACAACGGTCTGAGCGATGTGATCGCCGCGACCGCAGCGCAGGCCGCGGCACGGACCGCCGACGGCACATCGGGTTGGCGATACTACGTGGACAACTCGACGGATCCGCCGCAGGCCGTCTTTTATGCCAACTCGACGGATGAGACGACCGTGGAAGACCCCGCCGGCGGAAACTTCACCGCCAACGAGCTTTAGGCGACGCTCACGGACAACCCACGCCGGGCGGTGATCGGAGGGTCACCGTCCGGCGATCTTGTCTTTCACGGCGTGTCGATGCGGGAGGAGGGCGCGGCGTGATCGCCCATGCGACAAGTTCCCGATCCGGGTTCCGATCGCGATCCGACGGGCGATCGCCCTACGTGGCGTTCACGCTCATCGAACTCGTCGCGGTCATGGTGCTCGTTTCGATCCTGTCGCTGACGGTGACGCCCCTCCTGGCCACGATGCGCTCCTCGCGTGATTCCGCGCTGGCGCGGGAGGTGGAGCGAAGGCTTCAACTGGCTCGCGCACACGGCATGACGACCGGTCGGCCGACCGGTCTGACCCTCGACGTGGCCGAGCAGGCGCTGCGTCTCGTCTACATCGCGGAGGCCGGCGCGGCTCCGGCGCCGCTTCCGGGAGCGTCGGGAGAGGCCGAGGGGCATGCCCAGGAATCCATCGAGGCGATGTTCCCCGGCTCCGCTCTCCTCGCGATTGATGTCGGCGGAGCGGGCGCGTTCGACACGATCTGGTTCGATTACCAGGGCGTTCCCCACCTCCGGTCGGAGACCGGCGCCTTCGTTCAGAACCTGACAGAAGACGCACACATCTCGCTCGCCGGGGAGCATGTCGTGACCGTGCGGCACACGACCGGGATGGTGGAACGATGAGACGGCGCGGATTCACCTTGATCGAGGCGATCATCGCTGTCGTGGTGCTCGCGCTGCTGGTGCCCACGTCGGTCGCGATGATGGCCGACGCGGCATCATCCCGCGCGCAATCGCTGGCGATCACGCGCGCGACGTGGCTCGCGGCCGCGGTGATGGAGCAGATTATCGCGGATGTGAACAGCGACGAGGTCACGCTCGGCTTCGGGGCGCTGGAGAGTCCGGAGACCTATCTGGAAACGCCGCTGACGGGGCTGTACGCCCGGATGGAGCCTGTGGCTTCGTTCTACGAGGAACTCGGGATCGAGTACGAAGTCTCGATCGGCGAGCTGGTTTCGGCCGACGGCACCGTGAGCGGAGATGCCGATGAGAACGTGTACCGATACGTGCAAGTCGAAGTAACGTGGAGGGATCGACGCTCCGGAACGGAGCGTGTTCTGCCGCTCGGCTGCCTTCTCACCGACCTTACTCCCTGACACCATGCATCGGAAGAACCAGCCATGGCGCCGGGCCTTCACACTGATCGAGCTGATCGCGGCGATCGTGGTGTTCTCGCTCGTCTCGATGGTGTTCGCCGGCATCATGCTGGAATCCGCGGAAGCGTACGCATCGGCATCGGAAGCGCGCGAGCGGGGCGAGCGGGCGAGTCTCGCGATGGATCGCATCGTGCGCATGATCCGAGAAGTTCCGGAGAACGAGGCGGCGCCGGGGACGCCGGACATCACCGACGCAAGCGCCACCGCGCTTGAGCTTGGGAACGGCGCGGCGGTCCGCCTCAGCGGCAGCACATTGATTCTGATCGTTCCCGATGCGCCCGCGCCGGCGGTGCTTTGCACGGAGGTCTCGGCCTTCGAGCTGACCTATCTGGGGCAAGACGGCATGGAACTGGCGCTCGGCGCCGGCGATACCACGGCCGACATCCACCGGATCAACGTGCGTCTCGCCTGCGGGCAGATCGAGCTGCGCACATCCGCGTTTCTGCGCGTCGCGCTGGGAGGCGGCTGATGCACGGCGTGCGCACATCCAGTCTCCCATTTATCCGCCGGATGGACAGGACGCGGCGGAGTCGACGCGGAGCGGTGCTTGCCGCGGTGGTTCTGCTGATCGCCCTGATGAACATCGCGGTGATCGGCTCGACGGTCGCGGCGGGCGACGACGCAAAGCTCGGCTCGCTCCGGGTTGAGACCATGCGGGCGTTCCTAGCCGCGGAGAGCGGGGTGGCGGTGGTTGTGACCGAGATCAACGCGGGACGTGACCCGCCGGACGGGGCGATCACGCTTCCCAACGGCGAGGTCATGGAGATCGATGACGGAGGAGGCACGCCTCCCATGGACGTGCAGGTGACGGGGTCATTCGGGCGTGCCGTCCGCAGGATCGAGATCTCGGTCGAGTAGGGAAGAGTCTTCCAACGGCCCAAAGAGAGGCACAGTTTCGGTCGATGATGGGACCGAGAACCGGGGTCGCGCACCCTCGGGAAGGATTGTCGTGCAAGGGGCCAGAGTGGTCATTTCGCTGTCTCCGTCGCGCCTGGAGGGCGTGCTGCTGCGCGCGCGGAAGCCGGTGAAGACGGCCGCGGTCGAACTCGATCCCACCGAATGGGCGGCGGCGTGGACGGATCGCCTCCGGCCTCTGGATGCGGAGTTGCGCACCTTGGTCAAGGACCTGGGCGCATCCGGTCTTCCGGCGGAGGTGTACCACCGCGGTCCCGATGCGATTGCGAGCATCTTCTCGTGCCCCGCTGGAGGGCGCGCAGCGCGCGAAGCCGCCTCGCTGGCCCTCGGCGATCAGGTGCCGTTTGACATCGGGCTGAACCCTTCGGACGTGCAAGTAGCCATTCGTGAGCCGGGGGGAAGAAGGCGCGTCGCCCGAACGCACCTTCTGGTCGCGGCGGATCGTGACGCCACGGCGGCAGTCGTCGCGGAGTGGGCCGAGCGTGGAGCACTCAAGGTCGTCAGGATCGCGCCGATCGATGCGGCACATCTGCTGTGGCTGGTGCAGGAAGTCTGCGCGTGGAAGGAAGAACACGTCCGCGTCCTGCTTCGGATCGGCGAGCATCGAAGCATGCTGGGGGCGGGGAAGTGCGGGAAGCTTCTGGTCATCCGGCACGTCGATTTCGGCGTCGAGCAACTGGTGGACGCGCTCACTCGCCCCGTGCAGCCTTCAGGCCCGGTCAGGCAGGCGAATGGGCAGCCGCAGGAAGAGGTGCGGCTCTCGCACACTCATGCACGGCAACTGCTGGCGAGTGCAGGTATTCCGTTGCCGACGCAGAGCGTGGATGAGGCTCTGGGCCTGCGCGGGTCCGACGTTCTTCCGCTCGTGCAGGCGCTGCTGCAGCGGTGCGTCGTGGAAACGAAGCAGGCGGTGCGCTTCGGGCTTGAAGAGCAGGATCGTGAGCGCGCTGAACTCGCGATTGCCGGTCCCGGTTCTCGTGTGCCGCGACTGGCCGAGGTGCTTGCAGGCCAGATGAACCTGCCGCTTGTGCCGCCGGATACGCGGGAGGAGCGAGACGAAGGGGTCAGCGAGGATGTGATTGTCGCGGTCGAGTACGGCCCGAGGCTGAATCTCCTGCCGCGCGATCTGGAAAGGAGCTTCGAGCTTCGCCGCATCCGGCGTGCGCTCTGGGTTGGAGCGGGCATCGCCGCGGGAGTTGCCGCCGTGCAGAGCGCCCTTGCGTGGACGGGGGCAACGGCCATCGAGAAGAAGGCGCTGGAGATGCGACCGGGCGCCCAAGCCGCGGAGGAAGCGCTGCAGCGTCGCGAGGAACTTCTTGCCAAGCAATCGGCGACGGCCGCGCTCCGGCAGGCGGTCGAGTCCTGCGCCGGCGAACACCCGCAATGGGCGGCGGCTCTCCGCGAACTCGGCAATGTGACGCCCGAATGGGTGCGTCTGACGGAAGTCGTGGCCGATGCCGATGGTTCCGCGGCGTCGCGCCCGACGCTCGAGCTGCGCGGCTACGCGATGGCGGAAGCGGAGGGGCGCACCCCGGAACTGCAGGCATACCTCGCCGCGCTTCGTGCATCGCCGCTCGTCGCGGAGGTGACGCTCGGCATGACCCAGCGAACGCGCATGGATCTCGGAGAGGCGCTTCAGTTTTCGGTCATGGTGCATCTCGTGAACGTGCCTCGGCATCATGCCGACTTCAACGCCGATTCGATCGCGGGCGTCGTCACCGCCGATGGGGTGGAGGAAGGACGAGCGCGATGAAGACGAACGGCGGAAGGCAGCTTGTCGCGCAGTTGGTGATTGTCGTCGCGGGAGCGATGGGCGCTTCAGCGATGATCGTCGGTCCGCTCGAATCCAGGCTCGCGGAGGCGCGGGCGCATCTGGACGCCGTGAGCGAACTGAGGAGCAACGCAGGAATGCTCATGGCTTCGGCGCCCGCCGTGACCCGCGCAAGCCGGGCGCTGGATGACTACGTGGACGTGATTGGGCGGCACAGCGAGCTTTCGGAGAACCCTTCCCGATTGCATGAAGTGATCATGGAGCTTGCCGATCGCGTGGGTGTCCGGATCGACCGCGTTCAGCCGGGAGAACCGGGGGAGCGTGCGCAGGGCCGCTCGCGCGGTGCGCGTGCGCCGGTGTCTTCCGACAACCCAGCGGAGGCGGGGAGCGACATCACGGTACGAGCGACGCGCATGTCCATCGAAGCGGTGGGCGCGTTCGAGGGCATCGCCGATTTCATCGATGCACTGGAGAAGGAAACAGGCTTTGCCCGCGTCGTAACGCTTCGCATGACACCGATGATGACCGAGCAGGGGGAGATGGTCCGCGCGACGATCCAGACCGAGCACCTCTCATTCCGGGCGGCGCCGGAGGAAGCGCCGCCGGGTGCGCCCGGTGTTCTTCCGGGCGGAGTTGCTCGGGCGGTGAGCGAGAACGGTGTTCGATCCGCACACGAAACAGGAGGGATCGCGCCATGAGTGGTCGAGCTTCCGTTCGTGCGCGATTGATGGTCTTGGGCGCGCTTCTCGGCCCCGTCGTGCTCATGGAGGCAGGGGGGACGATCAAGCCCGGCGCCGTCGTTCGCACCACGCTGGCAGCGCAGCCGATGCCAATGCAGCCGCCGGCTTTCAAGGCCGCCGTCATCTCGCCGGCTCAGCAAAGTGCGATGCAGCGCGCCGAACTGCTCGCCGCGCAGGAAGCTCCGCCCAACCCGTTCTACTACGTGCGGCCGGACGCCGTTGAGGAGCCTGTGATCGTCGATGATCCGGAACCTCCGTCGGAGGCCCAGCCGGCGGCAATGCCGAAGTTCAGCGTCGCATCCGTCATCGCAGCGCCCAACGGCCATCACGCAGCGCTCATCAGCGGAAAAATCCGGCGCGTCGGTGACACCATTGACGGCTGGAAGATCATCCACATCGATCCCGCTTCCCGTACCGTGAGGTTCTCCGGGCCGGACGGGAACGAGGTCGACCTGACTCAGGCAAACGCCCGGCCCCGGTAGGAGCGAGCGGCACGGCTCGGCGCGTTCGGCGTGGTGGTCTTGCGGAGCACGGCGATCAATCCTGCGGCCTCGCGATTCGACCTTTCAGCCATCGCTCCATGTCGAAATCCTCGGGTGCGATGCGGCCGGGCCACGCTCGCAACGCCTCTGCGATGATCTGATCCGCCGTTTCCGGAGGCTTGCTCCCGCGTGATTGAGCACCGGCGGCATTCCCGGCGCTGCGGGCCTCGGTTCGTGCGCCCGGGGGCCGAGCGGGCGGGGGAGGTGCGGGCAGGTCCGGCTCCGGCAGCGCCCGAGTGGGGGAGGGGGACGACGCGGACATCCCGAAGTAGTTCATCCAGTCGGTGATGGCGTGCGGGTCGAGAGGGATTGCTTTGGTCCAAGCCGGGACGACCGACCCCGGCTTCGGGGAGTTCGCGGCATCCGCCGCGAGCTGGGCGAGGAAGCCTTCGCTCGTCATCCATTGGGCGCGGGCGCGTTCTGCCGCTCGCTGAATGCGTCGGTCCGAGGAGATGACGAGCATGTTGCGTGCGGCGGAGTCGGTCCGCAGGATGTTTTCGATGAGATCGTCGGCTTTCCGGCCCGCGCCGGCGAAACTGACGGAGACTCGCGAGGAGGGCGGGGCGTGGAATCGTCCACGGGCGGCCCCGTCGCAGATAAAGCGGACCGTCTTGCGCCGGTAGCGGCTGCGGAGGAGCAGATCGACGAGGTCCTCCAGTTCCGACACGACCAACCCGGGGTCGCTCCCGTGGGCGTGCAGGACGTTGTACGCATCAACCAGAAGGCTCATGCAGGGGACCGTTTCCGTGGAAGAAGGGCCGAAGAAGCTGGGAGCACACGCTGAAACCGGAGTCGGAATCGACCGCGACCACTTGCCAAACGCGCTTGCATGCCGGATACTTCCGGGCGAGGTTTTCCAAACACTTACCAAACACTTCGAGAGGCACCAAAGCGATGGCGATCCGGATCAAGGCTCGCGGGGGAGAATCCGCGGAGCAGATGCTCAAGCGATTCAAGAAGCTCTGCGAGAAAGAGGGGCTTACCAAGGACATCAAGCGGAAAGCCTACTACGAGAAGCCCTCGGAGCGGCGCCGTCGCGCCATGCGCAAGTCACTGAAGCGAGCCCAGTTGGTGACGCAGGGAATCATCAAGACCAAGCCCTGAGTGAAGCGTTCATCGGGCCGCGCGGGATCAGAGCGCGGCCCGAGTTGTTTCGGGGCCAGCGCGACCGGGGTGCGGCGATGCTGCCGCGAGCCTGGGCCGGCTTCCGATAGATTGTGGCGCACCTGATTCAAAGATTCAGCATCCCCTGCCCAAGCTCCCGCAGCCCAGAATCGCCTTCGGCGAGGGACGGTGCTGCAGCAAGCTCCGGAGAACGTCCAGTGATCCCGACCTTCGCGACTCGTTCAGAGGAAGCACCCATTCGCCTTCGGTTCGGCTTTCACCGTTGCATGGCGACTCTTCTGATGACAGTCATGAGCGTCATGCTCATGCTTGCGCCGAGCGCGGCGCTGGGGCAGGATCACGAGCACGGCGCGGGTGCAGCCGCCGCGGCGGGGGGGCACAAGGCGGGCGGCGAAGTCAACATCGTCATGCCTGACCTGACGAACTCGAAGATCAAGGCCGAGTTCGTGGGCGGCCAGAGCGGGCACAATCTGCTGCTGATCGGGCTGGTCGTATCGGCGCTGGGTCTCGGTTTCGGTCTGATGATCTACGTCAGCCTCAAGAAGATGCCGGTGCACAAGTCGATGCTCGAGATCAGCGAGCTGATCTACGAGACGTGCAAGGCGTATCTGCTCCGCCAGGGCAAGTTCCTGATGATTCTGTGGGCGTTCGTGGCCGCGGCCATGACGGCCTACTTCCTGCTGCTCGTCAAGGTATCGCCGAAGGACATGGCGATCATACTGCTGTTCTCGCTGGTGGGGATTGCAGGCTCGTACGGCGTGGCGTGGTTCGGCATCCGGGTGAACACGTTCGCCAACAGCCGCGCGGCGTTCGCTTCGCTGCGCGGCAAACCCTGGCCCTGCTACGACATTCCTCTGAAGGCGGGCATGAGCATCGGCATGGCGCTGATCAGCGTGGAACTGCTGATCATGCTCATCATCCTGCTGTTCCTGCCCAGCGAGCTGGCGGGGAAGTGCTTCATCGGCTTTGCGATCGGTGAATCGCTCGGCGCGGCGGCGCTGCGCATCGCGGGTGGCATCTTCACCAAGATCGCCGACATCGGCTCGGACCTGATGAAGATCGTCTTCAAGATCAAGGAGGACGACGCGCGCAACCCGGGCGTGATCGCCGACTGCGTGGGCGACAACGCGGGCGACTCGGTCGGACCTTCTGCGGACGGGTTCGAGACCTACGGCGTGACGGGCGTCGCGCTCATCAGCTTCATCATGCTGGCGATTCTTCCCGCGAAGTTCACGGGAGCCGCCGATCCTGCCGCGGCGGCGGGCACGGTGCAGGTTCAGTTGCTGGTCTGGATCTTCATGATGCGCATCATCATGGTGGTCGCTTCGGCGGCGGCGTATTTCTTCAACAACATCATCGCCAAGGGCAAGTACGGCAACGCGGCGAAGATGAACTTCGAGATGCCGCTGACCTCACTTGTCTTCATCACTTCCGTGCTTTCGATCGTCCTGACCTATGCCGCAAGCTGGCTGCTGATCCCCGACATCAACGGCGATACGTCGCTCTGGTGGAAGCTGTCCACGATCATCACGTGCGGCACCGCAGCGGGAGCGCTGATTCCCGAGCTGGTCAAGGTGTTCACCTCGGTGCATTCGCGGCATACCCGCGAAGTGGTGACAAGCTCCGAGCAGGGTGGGGCGTCGCTGAACATTCTTTCGGGCTTCGTCGCGGGCAACTTCTCGGGATACTGGATCGGCATGACCATCATGGGGCTGATGGGAGTCGCCGCCTTCATCGCCGTGCTGCCGAACGCCTCCGGCGCAACGCTCGGCGACCTGATGGTCGCACCGGCGGTGTTCGCGTTCGGGCTGGTTGCCTTCGGATTCCTGGGGATGGGGCCGGTGACCATCGCCGTGGATTCATACGGTCCGGTGACGGACAACGCCCAATCGGTGTTCGAGCTTTCAACCATCGAAACCATTCCGGGCGTCAAGAGCGAGATTCAGAAGCAGTTCGGCTTCGAGCCGGATTTCGAGCACGGCAAGGAGTTCCTTGAAGAGAACGACGGCGCGGGGAATACCTTCAAGGCGACGGCCAAGCCCGTGCTCATCGGAACCGCGGTGGTCGGTGCGACGACGATGATCTTCGCCCTCATCGTCGGGCTGACGCACGGCCTGACGCAGAATCTCGACAAGCTTGGCCTCATGCACCCGCCGTTCCTGCTCGGTCTCATCGCCGGCGGCGCGGTCATCTACTGGTTCACCGGTGCATCCACACAGGCGGTCTCCACCGGCGCATACCGGGCCGTGGAGTTCATCAAGAAGAACATCAAGCTCGAGGGTTCGACCAAGGCAAGCGTCGAAGATTCCCGGCGCGTGGTCGATATCTGCACACGCTACGCGCAGTCGGGCATGTTCAACATCTTCCTGGGCGTGTTCTTCGCCACCCTCGCCTTCGCGTTCTATGACTCATTCTTCTTCATCGGTTTCCTGCTTTCGACCGCCCTCTTCGGCCTCTTCCAGGCGATCTTCATGGCCAACGCAGGAGGGGCCTGGGACAACGCCAAGAAGATTGTCGAGACCGAGCTGAAGGCCAAGGGCACCGAGCTGCACGCGGCGACCGTCGTCGGGGACACCGTGGGCGACCCCTTCAAGGACACCTCGTCCGTCGCGATGAATCCGGTCATCAAGTTCTCGACGCTTTTCGGCATCCTCGCCGTCGAGCTTGCCATCAGCCTCAAGGCGGGTGGCGCGGGACACACCGGCCTGACATCCGTTCTCACGGTGGTGTTTCTCCTGATCTCCGTCTTCTTCGTGTGGCGGTCGTTCTACGGCATGCGGATCGGCGGCGGATCAACACATCTGGCTCGAGCCACGGAGAAGAGCGAACGCATCCCAGCCACGCGGTTCTAGCCCCGCAGAACCGGATTCATCCGCACGAGCAGCACGCCTCGCAACGGCGGCGATGCGAGGCTCGCTCAGGCGAAGTCTGCCGGGTGCCGCGAACCGAGTCCAGCCTCGGCATACTCATCCGGAGCACTCACCATGCCCCAGGTTCAGCCCGTCGTGGGATTGGAGACATCGCTGCCCCCGGCCTACTTCCTCGCGCCGATCGGTGCGGTCGCGGCTCTGGTCATGGCATTCGTGTTCTCGCGGTCGGTGCTTGCGCGATCCGAGGGCGACCCGGAAATGATCCGTATTGCACGGGCTGTCCGGGAAGGGGCCATGGCCTATCTCACTCGGCAATACAAGGTGGTTGCCGTGGTGTTTGTAGTGCTTGTGGGCGTGCTCGGAGTCCTCTCGTTCGGGCTGGGGCTGCAGCCGCAGCTTTCCATGCTCGGGGTGCCTATCGCCGGATTCCTCTCCGGTCTGTGCGGCTGGTTCGGGATGAAGATGGCGACGCAGGCCTCCGCACGCACCGCGAATGCAGCGCGCCAGTCGCTCAATGACGGGCTGACCGTGGCCTTCCGATCCGGCGCGGTGATGGGTCTGAACGTGGTCGGGTTCGCCTTGCTGGACGCCTCGATCTGGTTCTTCGTGCTGTCCCGCTTCACCGAGTTTTCGATGCAGGACCTGACGACCGTCATGCTCAGCTTCGCGATGGGCGCAAGCACGCAGGCGCTCTTCGCGCGGGTGGGCGGCGGCATCTATACCAAGGCCGCGGATGTCGGGGCGGACCTTGTCGGCAAGGTCGAGGCCGGCATACCGGAGGATGATGCTCGCAATCCGGCCACCATCGCCGACAACGTTGGCGACAACGTGGGTGACGTCGCGGGCATGGGCGCCGACCTCTACGAGTCGTACTACGGCTCGGTGCTTTCGACGATGGCGCTGGGAGCCTCCGCGGCACTCACGCTCGGACTGGCGCAGGGCGAAGCAGAGAAACTCGCGATCTCGATGGCGGTCGCGCCGCTCGCACTGGCAGGCATCGGCATCGTCTGCTCCATCCTCGGGATCTTCGTCGTCCGCACAAAGGAGGGGGCAGGCTTCGCGCAACTGCTCGCCTCGCTGAACCGGGGCATCCATGCCGCGTCCGGACTGATTGTGCTCGGGGCGGTTGCGGTGCCGTACGTTCTGCTCGGAAGCAACCAGGCTGCTGCGGACGCGGGTGTGCACTGGTGGGGCCTGTCCGGGGCCATCATCGTCGGGCTGGCCGCCGGGCTGGTGATCGCTCGCGGCACGGAGTACTACACGTCATACGAGCACCCGCCGACCCGGCGGATCGCGATGCAGGCGCTGACCGGACCGGCGACCGTCATCATTGCGGGCATCGCCGAAGGCATGAAGTCCACATGGGCGGCGCTGCTCACGATCGTCGTGGCCATCGCGGCGGCGTTCGTGCTCTCCAACGGTTCGGAGAACTTCCTGCTGGGACTGTACGGCGTCGCTCTGGCGGCGGTGGGCATGCTGGCGACGCTCGGCATTACCCTCGCGACCGATGCCTACGGGCCGATCGCCGACAACGCCGGCGGAAACGCGGAGATGTCCGGGCAGCAGCCGTTTGTCCGTCAGCGCACCGACATGCTGGACTCGCTCGGCAATACGACCGCGGCAATCGGCAAGGGGTTTGCCATCGGCTCGGCCGCGCTGACGGCCCTGGCGCTCTTCGCCGCGTACGTGCAGGTGGTGCAGGCGCAGCTGTCGACGCAGGGAGCATCCTTTGCCCAGCGCGTCATCGAGGGGAAGTATGCGGGATCGCAGATGCTCGGCGGAGCCAGCATCGACGAGCCTCATGCCATCTATCAGGGCCACGGTCGGTTTGCGCTCGTGTTCCCAAGCGAAGGCGGCGCGCCCGACGCTTTCGACGGCGCGATGATCGATCGCAGCCGGCTGGAAGAGCACATTCTCGATGTGCTGCGGCCCGGGATGGTGTTCCCGGTCTTCGCACCCGGCCAAGAAGTGGCGGCAGAACACGATCACGATCACGACCATGACCACGACCACGACCACGACCACGATCACGCGCATCATGGCATCAGTCTTGCGGATGCACGGCGGATGGTCATCCGTGGCGAGGTCCAGCACGGCGACCATCCGCACGCCTATCAGCAGGAGATCATCTCGGCCCGCAATGCGCTGCCGTCCGACGTTCTCGGCTTCTACGACGTGACGCTGACGAATCCCAGGGTGCTCGGCGGGCTTTTCATCGGAACGCTGCTCACGTTTCTGTTCTGCGCCATGACGATGTCGGCGGTCGGCCGGGCGGCGTATGCGATGATGGGCGAGTGCCGCCGCCAGTTCGCCCGCATGCGGGAGGCCTTGCGCGCGCAGGGCATGAGCGAAGCGGAGATTGCCGATCCGGAACGCTGGCCGAAGCGCGTGGACTTCGAGGGGCACACCTATCCCGACTATGCGCAGTGCGTGACCATTTCGACCGCGGGGGCGCAGCGGGAGATGATCGTTCCGGCACTGCTCGCGATCGTGGTGCCGATCGCCGTGGGGCTTACGCTGAGCGTGCCGGGGGTCGTCGGGATGCTGGCGGGCGGATTGTCGTCGGGGTTCGCCGTTGCGATCTTCATGGCGAATGCGGGCGGCGCGTGGGACAACGCCAAGAAGTTCATCGAATCCTGCGGAAAAATCACCGCCGAGGAAGCACTGAACAGCGCTGAAAAGCTGGAACGAGTTCCCGCCGAGATCCGCGCGGGCGTGCGCGCAAAGGGCGAGGAGCTGGTCGCGGCCGGTCGAGGCGGCGCGTTCGTCTACGGCAAGGGTTCGGATGACCACAAGGCGACCGTGGTCGGCGATACGGTGGGCGATCCGTTCAAGGACACATCGGGTCCTTCGCTGAACATTCTCATCAAGCTCATTTCGATCGTTTCCGTGGTCTTCGCCGGGCTTACGGTGAAGTTCGGTCCTTGGATCGGGTCGTTGATCGGTCTGGATTGATGCCGGCCTTCTGCGGACTTGCCACGAAGCCGGGATGCAAGGCGCAAGCGGTTGACCGGGCCCGCTCGTACAGGGGGTGAACGGACTTCAACACGTTCCCGCCGCTGGTACGAGAGCCTCGGTGCGGCATAATCGAGTTCTCGATGCGGCGCGGGGCGGCCTTGTCAGCCGACGGGCTGTTTGCAACTCAGGAACTTCGCGGCTTCCCGCGGATCGACATTGCCGCCGCTGATCATCACGCCCACATGCTTGGCGCGCACTTCGATCGGCGAGCCGTCTCGGAGCAGCGCCCGGCCCCCGCGAACCAATTTCATCAGCCCGGCGAGGCCCAGCGCTCCGGTCGGCTCGACCACGAGCTTCATCCGCTCCCAGAAGAACCGCATCGCTTCGACAAGCTCGCCGTCGCTGACCGTCATCATCGCGTCCACATGGGCGAGCACGAGGGGAAACGTCCACCGTCCGAGGGACGGGGTGCGGGCACCGTCGGCGATGGTGGGGGGGTTGTGCACCGACTGAAGCGTGCCGGAGTAGAAACTCCGCGTCGCATCGTCTCCGGCTTCAGGCTCGACGCCGATGATCCTGCACGCCGGCGCGAGCGAACGCGTTGCGACGGCGCACCCGGAAAGCAGCCCGCCGCCTCCGCATGGAATGAACAGGACATCGAGTCCAGGATCGCTTCGGGACGCGATCTCCTCATGAAACTCCATCGCGGCCGTGCCTTGACCCGCGATGATGTCGGGATGGTCGTAGGGCGGAATGATTCCGAGGCCGCGTTCGGACGCCAGGCGCCGCCCGAGTTCCTCGCGGTCGGTGGTGCGCCTGTCGTAGAGAACCACTTCGCTCGCCCGGCCGAGATACCCGCGTGTTGCCTCGAGTTTCACCGCGGGAGCATCCTGCGGCATCACGATGACCGTTGGCACATCCAGCAGACTGCCCGCGAGGGCGACGGCCTGCGCGTGATTGCCCGATGAGAATGCGAGCACGCCCCGCGAAGCCGCCGCGGGTTCACTATCTTTCAGTTTCGCCAGCGCGTTGTATGCCCCGCGAAACTTGAACGCGCCGACCCGCTGGAAGTTCTCGCACTTGCACTCTACTTTCGCTCCGACGAGCGCATCCAGCGTCCGCGAACGCACGGTCGGGGTCCGGTGGCTCGCTCCCCGCAAGCGGTCGGCCGCGGCGCGAATGTCAGCGATCGTCACGGGAGAAGGTGGAAGAGGAGCGTGCGGGAACGTCATGTTGAAGCGCTCTCCGATGTGCGGAGCGCCGGTGCATGCAGGTCGGGGGCTTCCTGTGCGTGGCGCTCCGTGAAGTTCGTCCAGTTCCCGGGAAGGAGATGGTCGCGGAGGAAGCGGTCCGTATCCCAGATGTAGCGATCCAGGGCTGTCCGCCGCGCGGCCGCGCCCATCCTCGCCCGGAGCTGCGGGTCGCCGGCGAGTCGCGCCATGGCTTCGGCGATCTCCGCAGGCTCATCGGCATGAATGCCGCCCCCGGCGTCGAGCTTTTCGAGAAAGACCGGGACACGCGTGGCGATGACGGGGAGCGCCGTCAGCATCCCCTGAACGATGGCCTGCGAGAACGTTTCATTGCGTGAGAGGCAGAGCATGACATTCATGCAGCGAAGAAAGTCGGGAATCTCGTCGGCCGGAATCCAACGGTGGCAGATGACGCCCGGCTGATCGACATCCGGGTCCTCGACGAAGCTCGCCAGATGGAGGCGGCACCTCGCCCGGATGTGATTCGGAAGCAGCGAGAAAGCCTCGACGGCCTTGCGGTGTCCCTTGGACACATTGGGAAGTCGCGCAAGCAGTACGAAGTGCGTGTACCCCTCTTCTACCAGCGAGCGCCATGCGGACCCGGAAGTGCCGCTCGACGAGGCGTCTGCCGCGGCATACTCCGACGCCGGATGGAAGGCTTCCGCTTCGGCAAGACCGTAGCACACTCGCGGCTCGACGCCGCCCTGGCGATAGCGTGTCGCGGTGTATTCGCTGTTCACGACCACGGGAAGCCCCATCCGCGCGATGAATCGCACCAGCGACGGGTCTGGGCGGCGATGAGCAAAGACAAGGTGCCGCGGCGCCAGTCGCAACATGCGCGCGATGCGCATTGCAGGGATCATGCCCCTTCCCGGGTCGCCGAACAGAACGACATCGAATCGCCGGCGGGCACACGCCACGACCGCCGCCGGGGCGTTGCTCAGGACGCCGCCGAGATTTGGCACGGCAACGAACTCAGGCGCCGCATCCGTGCACCATTGCCTGATGATGGGCCTCCACGATCGCTCGACGCCGAGCGTCACGTCGATCCCCCGTGCAAGGAGGTTGCGGAGAAGCCGGATACGGAACAGCTCAACGCCGTGGATGGGCTTGTCCCCTCGGCGTTTGAGAAACCCCTGTTCCATCACAAGCACGCGCGGAGCACCGAAGCGGGCCGACGCAGGCCCGTGTGCCCGGGATGGAGTTGTATGAGGCGATGCGGAAGTCATGCGAATGGGCGATCGTCGTGGCGCCGAAGTGGCGTATCCTAACGGGCATGGCGGAATCCCTGATGCGAGCGGTTCGGAAGCGGATCATTCCACCCCCGCTGCGCGGCAAGCCGTTCCGGCGCCTGCAGCGCGAGTTCTACCAGCGTCGCTATCGGTACCCCACGCGCAATCTTCTGGCGATCGGGCAGCAGAAGTCCGGATCGACATGGCTGGAGCGGATGCTGTGCGACGTTCCGGGGTACATGCGGTGGAAGCCGAACAACATCAAGTTCGGGAAGGCCGATCTGCGCCTGGAGGATCTCGTTCCGCCTCCGGCCGGCTACACGGTGACGAAGGTCCACACGCCGCCCACCCCGGAGAACCTTCGTGTCGTGCACGCGATCGGCCGGCCGTATGTCGTGCTGATCCGCGATCTGCGCGACATTTGCGTGAGCTGGTCGTATTACGTGCGGATCACGCCGGATCACCCGCGGCACGCGGAAACGAAGGATCTTCCCGTCGAACGCGTGATCGACTATTTCATCCGCGAGCGCCTCGAAGATTACGTCCGGTGGCAGATCGAGTGGCGACGCAACCTGCACCCGGTACTCGGCGTCCTGGTTCGATACGAGGACATGCTGGCGGATACGCACGCCGTCATGCGCCTGGTCTATGCGCATTACGGGTTGTCGCTTTCCGATGAACTTCTGGGTCGTATCGTTGCGAAGAACAGCTTCCGAAGCGTCACCGGCCGGGCGCCTGGCCAGGCCGACGCCACTTCATTCAACCGCAAGGGAGTGTCGGGCGACTGGAGGAACCATCTTTCCGAGGCGCAGAAAGCGGCGTTCAAGGCCGTCGGCCAAGAGGCGCTTATCGCCGGCGGCTATGAGACTTCAGGGAACTGGTAGCCAGCTGCCGCATGCGCACACCGTGACCTATCCGAGTGACCTGCCCATGACATCGCTCGCCAGAATCGTCATGCACCTGGGACCGTCATTTGCCTCGCGGCGGGCAAGGCTGCACCTGAAGGAAACGCTGGTCGAACGCCACCCGTTCTTCGACACCTCGGACACGTGCGACGACAGTTGCATTCTCATCGGGGGCTGCGGCCGTTCGGGAACGACGGTGCTCCGCGAAATGCTCTCGCGACATCCGAACATCGCCTGCGGCCCGGAATCGACCATTCTCTGCGACATCCCGAACCCCAAGCGGCTGGCGGTCGCGTGGGAGCTGGATGAGGCGGAGATTCGCGGCCGACTGCGCAGCTCGGGGTCGGCCGTGAAGTTCGCGGAGTGGTTCTTTCGCCGGTACGCCGCAACGCAGGGCAAACCGCGCTGGGCGGACAAGACTCCCAGGAACGTTCGGGTGGCCGCGAGGCTCCTCACCCAGTTTCCCAACAGCCGATTCATTCACGTGGTCAGGGATGGTCGCGACGTGGCGTGCTCGCTCCGTAATCATCCGGTGGAGACGATCCGGCGGGGTCGCGTGGTGCCCGCGCGCAACACGCGCCGCATCCGGGAGGTGTCTTGGCGCTGGCTGCTGGATGCCGGCGCCGGCGCCGCCCTGCGCGGGCACCCAAGGGTCATGGAGGTGCGATACGAGCAACTGGTATCGCAGCCGGAAGAAACCCTGCGTGCACTCTGCGCGTTCATCGGCGAGGCGTACGACCCTGCAATGGCCGATCCCGCGCGCAGCGGCAAGGACGGGCAAAGGGCCGTGCCGGACCTCGGTGACGGAAGATTCGCGAACAACCGGCGGGCGGGCGAGCGGGTTCACACCGCAAGTATCGGGCGATGGCGTCGCGACATGACTCCGGAGGAGCGCAAGGATTTCCACAGGATCGCCGGGTCACTGCTCATCGCGCTGGGCTACGCGCCGGACGAGCGCTGGGTCGCGGCAGGGACATAATGGCTCCCGAGGAAGACAATCCGGCCCGCCCCGATGCCGGACGCCGCTGAGTCTGGTATGACTTGCGCATGCTTCGCCGAAAACTGCGCCGCCTCCGCATACGACTTGGGCCGGATGGGAAGGAAATTCTCCGCCTGCATGACGGAGTCGAGGGGCTGCTTGCGGTTGAAGAATCCGCGTTCTTGTTTCACTCGGCACGAGGACGGCGCACCATCGTCGAGATCGGATCGTATCGCGGCAAATCCTGCGTGCTGCTGGGACGGGGTTCGCGGGCATGCGGCGCTCCCGGAGCGCATGTCACCGCCATCGACCCGCACGGCATCAACCACGCGGGCGACAGGACTCGATTCAGCGACGAGGACGCGCGGAAGTTCGATGAGAATGTCCGGCGCGAGGGGCTGGCCGAGGACGTGGATCACTGGATCATGACGAGCCGGGACGCCCTCCCGAAGTGGCAGGCCGGCAATCGCGCGATCGACATGCTCTGGATCGATGGCGACCACAGTTACGAGGCCGTGCGGTTCGACCTGTCGGCCTGGACGCCGCTGGTCGCTCCGGGTGGCATGGTGGCCGCGCATGACTACGCCCATCGCGGCGATGTGAAGCGGGCCTGGGACGAAGTCATGTCGGATCCCGACCGTTGGGAACCCACCCGCTTTGTACGCAGCATTGCGTGGACGGTCAGAAGGAGCTGATCCGCGGGCTTTTCCGTATCATCCTCTCCCCACGCGCGCGATGCGCCGGAGATTTCCGCCATGATCGAACCCGCCAGCACCGTCCAGGCGCCTGCGAATCCATCGCACACGCGGGCGGTCCTTGCTTCCCAGTCGAGCGATTCCGTCGTGCTCTCTGTCCCCGGGACGAGTTATCAACTGCATCTGGGCGTGTACCAGCCTTTGTCAGCCCACATCGGAAAAACGGTCATCGGCGCGATCCGCGCCCAGGCCAGGCGGATCGACGTGGTGCGAACCGGCGGAAAGTACATCGAACCGGTGTATGGTCGGCCGCGCAGAATTCAGGGCACGATCGTCGCGATCGATCCGGCGGATCAGACAGTCACGATCGATGCGACGGTACCCTTCGTGTGCAGAACGGACGGCCGCCAGCGCGCGGAACAGTTCACCGTCGGACAGTTTGTCGCGTGCGATGTCGCGCCCGGCGCAAGCTTCGTGCCGGCCTCGTCCGCGTAGCCGGCCGTGCGGCTCAGTTCATCGGTTCGCAGACTTTTCCGAGTTCCCGCCCCGACGTGGTTTCCGGCGGGGTCGGCGCCCCGCCGAGGCTCGATTGCAGAGGCGGCTTCGAACGCACTTCCCGGAACACCTCCGCGAAGCCGTCCCAGTTGCAAACGATCCGGGATTCCTGCCCCGTCTCGGGCGAGAACGCAACCCGGGGGTCGGGCGCAGATGAACGAGGCGCTGATGCGCGAACGTCCGTCATGGGCCACCACCTTTCCGGTGTCTCCGACGTCTTATCTTATGCCCGCGGATTCGAGCGACGGACAAAAATCCCGGCGATGAAGCCGAGTATTCAGCCGGTTTTCGCTGTTGAGAAAGGATCTCCATGACCACCCCACCCGAATCGGGTTCCCGTCTCAGCCACGTGGACAGCCGCGGAAACGCCCGAATGGTGGATGTCGGGACGAAGCCCGTGATCCCGCGACGGGCCGTCGCCGAGTGCTTCTTCAGGGCGGAGCGAGCCACGATCGATGCCGTGATGCAGGGCGCCCTCCCAAAAGGCGAGGCTCTTCCTGTGGCAAGGATTGCGGGGATCAACGCGGCCAAGCGATGCCACGACCTGATTCCCCTCTGCCATGCGCTCCCGCTCGATTTCGCGGGCGTGGAGTTCGAGCGCTCCGAGCAAGGCGCCATCCGGATCATTGCCACGGCCGCGGCCACGGCGAGGACCGGCGTAGAAATGGAGGCTCTCACGGCCGCGACGGTCGCCGCGCTCACGCTCTACGACATGACCAAGGCCATCGACAAGCAACTGCAGATCGATTGCGTGCGACTGGTGTCCAAGGTGAAAGGTTCAGCTGATCCCGTGGCCGGCGATCCGGAGCGGCCGGACTGTGCAGAATGAGCAACCGGCGACCCCTCCCGGATCGCCGGTTGCGTCCACGGCCCGACCCAACCTGATGTGTCGGAAGGCGTTTTGCTCGTTCTCAGCAAGCACGCCGGCGGCGCCGTCTCGAGGTGGCGATCAGCAACCCTCCTCCGGCAAGCAGCGAAACGCTACCCGGCGTCGGAACCGCGGTGAGCACGCGCACCTGTGCGACGTGAACGCTGGGTGCGAAGTTGAACAGGTTGAAAGTGATCGTATTCCCCAGGACGGTGCAGACGGATGGAGGGTTCGTTCCAAGTCCTCGGAAGGGGTAGAGCGTGGGGTAGAGCGTTCCCCCGGCGCCGAAGGGCGCGTCCGTGGCGTCCAGCGTCGAAGGATTGAAGATCACACCCACGATCGGAGCGTTGAAGCTCACGGTGCCCGTGGCGTTGATCACGCCGGGCACATTGTCGAAGTGGATGAAGTGGCTGTTGAAGACCCCCGTGAGCACACCGGAGGTCGGCGCAGCGGTGCTGCCCGGGTTGTTCACCATGTCGACAAAGAGTGACGACGCAGTGACTGCCTGCTGCTCATCCCACGTGAAGGCATTGAAACCCGTCAGCGCGGTCCACAGGCATGAGGCAGGCGGAGTGCCCAGCCAGGTCGTGTTGCCCGTGACACTTGTAATCGCCCCGGATGCGATCGAAGAAACGCCCGCGGAAAAAACGGCCGCGCCGGCGCAGACCATCGCCCGTGCACACGTGCTTCTCATGGTTCTTCTCCTGAATGAAATGACGTGCCTGCGTGTGACGCACCGGGCGGGTACATGCCCGGCCGTCGAGCTTCCGGCACCTCACACAGGCCGATCAGTTCTCTGGATCAGCACGTTTGGGGTCCGAAAGAAGGAGTCGGTCTCGACACCAAGTCTTGACACGAAGCAGGGCGATCTTGCAGCAGAGGTCCAAACCTGCTGCATGCCCCGTTCCGGCGACATCAAGAGAAAAAGTGGGAGAGCGCTAGGAGGAGGCTTTGTCCGCCTCGCGGACCGCGGCGCAGAACGCCTCGATCCGGCGCGGATCCTTGATGCCAGGCTCCGATTCCACTCCGCTCGAGACATCCACGGCCCACGGGCGCACGATGTCGATCGCGCGCGAAACGTTCTCCGGAGTCAGGCCGCCCGCCAGAATCAGAGGATGCAGGCATGCTTCCGTGCAGGCGGCAAGATGCTCCCAATCGGCCGCGACGCCCTGTCCGCCTGCGGACCCATCCACCAGTACCGCGTCAAGCTCGCTGATCACGGACCATCGCTTGAACTCCGATTCGATTGTGAGCGGATCGAAGCGGATGGACTTGATCACCCAAGGCCCCAGCTCTCGAACCAGAGGCGCCGACTCGCTGCCGTGAAGCTGTGCGTAATCGAAGGGGCAGACTTCGCGCACGCGGTCGATCTCTTCCGAGCTTGCATCCACGAAGACGCCGACCTTGGTGATGAAGGGCGGAAGGTACGAAGCGATCTGCCAGGCAGCCTCGGGCGAAATCGTGCGGGGCGATCGCGGGGCGAACACGAAGCCGATGGCATCTGCGCCGGCTTCAGCCGCGGCCAGCGCCGAGTCCACATCTCGAATGCCGCAGATCTTGATTCGCGTTCGCGCCATGGCCAGACGTTGTGAAGTGACGAAAGGGGCAGAATGGAAATGCTTGAGGATACGAATGCGGGCTAACCAAGCTCGTTTCTGAGCGTTTCGGCGAGGGTTCTGGCCTGCTCATCCAGACGCGTATTTTCCAGCTCCGCCAATAGCGACTTGGCGCGAACGGGATCATTGAGATATCGCGCATGGATCAGAGCGAGCAGGAGCTTCACCTGTGGAAGTTCCGCATCGCGCGGGAACTTCTGGAGAAACAGATCATAGGCGACACATGCAGCCTGATGTCGCCCGACGGCGGCCAGATGATTGGCGATCGCCAGTTGGGTCGCGCGGCCCATGACTTCGTCGTGATGCTCGTCCAGCAGCTTGAGATAGTGCTCCCCGGCTTCATCGAGGCGATTCTCCGAGGCCAAGCGCGTGATGATCGAGCGCCGGCGGGCGAGTGCAGCCTCTGCCTCCGGACTGAGCGCAGCTTTCTTCCCCGGCTGGTCCGCCTTGCGGACCACGCGCTCCCTGCCGCTCAGCTCGCCTCGCCACGGGGTGCCGCTGCGGGACGTCAGCTCGCGGAACTGTCTGCGCCGGTGAGCCTGTCTGCCGATTGAAAACAGATCGAATGGTTCCCGTGGTATGAGCTTGGCCCACAGAAGGAGCAGGGGAACGGCAGCGCCGAACCCGTATCCGCCGAGATGGGCCACGTGTGCAACGCCGTTGGGACCTGCGAAACCGTGAAAGAACATGTCCTTGGCGATGGCGAATCCGATGAACCACCACGCGGGCATGGCGTACACGCCGATGACTCCGATGAAGAACAGCACTCGTACATGGGTCAGCGGAAAGAGCACGAGAAATGCTCCGCCGACCGCTGCGATCGATCCGCTTGCGCCCACGACCCGCGCGGGATCGAACAGCAGTTGGAGCGCCCCCGCGGCCGCGCCTCCCGCGAGGTAGAAGGCGAGGAAGGGCAGGCGGCGGAATCGGTCCTCGACGCTCGGTCCGAAAACGAACAGGAAAACCGCGTTTCCGAGCAGGTGTCCCCAGCCCGCATGGAGAAACTGATACGTGAAGAGCTGCCACCAGTGGAATCCATCCGCCGGTGTCAGCACCATCGCGTCGAAGACACGCATCAGGTATCCGCCGCTCGGTTCGCCGTTGTCGCGCTCGGAGATGAGCGCCAACTCCTGCGCGAACAGGGCCGCGCAGTTGACGACGATCAGGATGTATGTGA